>RCND010000205.1_pt1 | contig 55190 bp, 49 predicted proteins | sample 2041351 | NCBI WGS metagenome assembly RCND01 (sample SAMN09708230, study PRJNA481090) | Marine sediment metagenome, whole genome shotgun sequencing project. | biome: marine sediment; feature: ocean; material: sediment; isolation source: Sewage treatment plant 12B marine sediment (STP12B) ... | reverse complement strand
CTGCGGTAACGCCACCGCCGCCACCTCCGATGTATACACCTCCCCAGCCCACTGGCATCAGTAGCTGAGACTGAATTCTAATTCCAATCCTATCAGTAAAGAAATATTTTAACCCTCCTGATATTCCAAGGGTAAAAGTTGTGGTCCCGTCATATAAGTCAAGATCAGGATTAAAGGTTGACCATCCTGCAGATAATCCAACAAATGGCCTGGCCTCACTATAGCCAAACATATGCATTGCGCCAATTTGATAATGATTTACAACCACGTCACTCAATTCAGTTTCCTGAGGATAAAATTGAAAATCTTTGATGCTTAGACTTGTATTCTGTTGGGCCCACATAAATTCAACCGTAATATCATCAGTGGCATTCACACCAAAAGTAAGACCATATTGATCAGAACTTTTTAGTTTTACATAACCTCCGTAATAATTATATTTAGTGCCTATCTGATAGCCATATTGCGGCGTGATCTCAACTTTTTGGCCATGAACTGTAGATGTCATAGCCAATAACATGGCTATAACAACGAGGAAATTTTTCATAGTAAATATTTGAAATTAGTTTTTATCTTGAATAAAATCAATTTCATTAAGAATTGAAAACCTTATTCCATCAGAAATGTAATGCTCTATTTGATAGAACTGAACAGATACCAGAGCGTTGGTTGCCTTTTCAATGCGTTTTGTGAAGTTGAGAATCAGTTTATCTTCAGCAGTTCTCAATGGTACTGCTTCACCGAGTAGATCAGCTGCCTGTTGATTTGTCAAGGCACCTTTTTTATTGGTATATTTTTGCAATAATTCAAGTTTTGCCTGACCTATTTCCTGACGGTCTTTTTCATAACTGGTGTATAGTTTCCAAAATGCATCGCCATCGACTCCAGTAAGATCAACGTTTTGTTCAATGATTGCTTTTTTTTCAGCTCCGAATATTTCCTGCATCATTTTAATTTCTTCCGTTAATTCATCTTGCGCAAAAGAACTAGTAAAGACAAAAAATGCTGCAATTAATAAAGTGATTTTTTTCATGATTATGGTTTTTAGTTATTGTTTTTTGGTTGTATAAATTTCTTCAAGTAATTCCATTTTAATCGCATCAGATAAATAATTTTCAATCTGATAAAACTGCATGGCTACAATAGGGTCAGTCTTTGATTTCACCTTTTTATAATAATTATCGACAAGTTTGTCTGATTTTATTCTTAGGGGAATAACCTGCTTCATGAAATTATCTGCATTTTTTAACTTCTCCATAATCATTTACGTAACTTGTTAGTAATCTAAATTTTTCCTTTCCAATTTCCTGACGCTTTTTCTCGTATTCATCATATAAGAGCCAAAACTCATTTTCCTGTGTGTCGCTGAGTTCTATAAATTCGGCAACAATATCTCTTTTTTCCATTCCATAAAGAGATTGCATTAATTGAATTTCATCCTGATTCGTCTGAGCGATACTGCCATATGAAAGACATAGTATGAACAGAAAAGAGAGTAGTGGTTTAATCATTTTTAATCGGTTTTAGGGGGTGTATAAAACTTAAATAAGTTAGTATTTAGTGAATTAACGAAATTAATTAAAAATACTAACTTTACAAAGCATCAAAAATTAAAACATGGCTTATGCTCAATTTAAAAATAAATGATAAAGATTATTCGGTTGATGTTTCACCCGATATGCCCATTTTGTGGGTGTTAAGAGATATTCTTGGGTTCACTGGTACTAAATTTGGTTGCGGGCTTGGCGTCTGTGGTTCCTGTACGGTATTACTGGATGGGAAAGCCATAAGATCCTGTATAACCCCTATTTCTGTGGTAAAGGATCAGCATGTTATAAGCATAGAAGGTGTAGCTCTTGAGAACTCAACGATTCAAAAAGCCTGGGAAGAACTAAATGTGCCCCAATGTGGGTATTGTCAGCCAGGGCAAGTGGTTAGTGCTTTAGCGCTACTTAAAGAGAAACCTGACCCTACAGATGAGGATATTGATGCTGCCATGAGTGGTAATATTTGCCGCTGCGGTACCTATGTTCGGATCAGAAAAGCAATTCATCTAGCGGCTTCCTTGGAGAAAGAGTCGCATAATAATAAGGGTATATGAAAAATAAATCTTTAATATCAAGACGTTTTTTTATTAAAAATGTGAGCCTTTTTAGTGGCGGATTATTATTGGCATGTGAGGTAGGAGGCGAAGATAATAGTATCAACTCGAAGAGCACAAATGGTCATTTTACACCTAATTTGTTTGTAGAACTCAAACCTAATGGGGATCTGATTTTAACTGCCTCAAGAAGTGAGATGGGGCAAGGAGTCAGAACTTCATTAACTTCTGTAATTGCCGATGAAATGGATGCAGAATGGTCAAGAGTTACTGTAAAGCAAGCCCCGGGTGATGATGCATATGGCAACCAGAATACAGATGGCTCGAGGAGTATCAGAACGATTTATGAGCCAATGAGAAAAATGGGCGCCATGGCCAGAGCCATGCTCATCTCGGCAGCAGCTAATCGTTGGGGGATTTCTAAAGAGTTGTGCAAAAGTGAAATGCATCATATAATTCGAAGTGATTCTGGTGAGAAAATATTTTATGGTGACTTAGTGAAGGAAGCAGCTTTGGTGGAAGCTCCAGAGGATCCTATTCTTAAAACTCCAGATGAATTTATATATATCGGGAAAGGACTCAAAAGTGTTGATGCCGGTGATTTTGTAAAAGGAAAACCCAAATATGGCATGGATATTAAACTGAAAGACATGGTCTATGCCTGTATCACAAGATGTCCGGTAACCTTTGGGACTGTAAAGTCGTATGATGATAAGGCAAGTCTGAAGATTCCAGGAGTAAAGACTGTCAATACTTTGGATAGGATTGAAAAACCATTTGGAGCACTTGGCGGAGTTGCCGTGATCGCTTCAAATACCTGGTCTGCCATTGAAGGTAAAAAGGCTTTAATGGTCGATTGGAATTACGGGGATAATGAGACCTATTCAAGTAGTGATTTTATGGAAGAAATTACGGCCAATGTGCATCAAAAAGCAAAATTGATCCGCGAAGATGGAAATGTGACAAAAGCTTTTGATCAGGCGGATAAAATTGTTGAGGCTACTTACCAGTTACCTCATCTTGTTCACGCGCCAATGGAAACTCCCAATGCAACAGCACATGTGCAAGAAGGAACTTGTGAGGTTTGGGCTCCCGTTCAGGCACCGCAGACAACAAGACAAGAAATAAGTGATTTTTTAGGAATAGAGCTTAATATGGTTACGGTTCATGTCACTTTTCTAGGGGGCGGATTTGGTCGAAAATCCAAACCTGATTTTGTACTTGAAGCAGTAGCCTTGTCTAAAATGACTCAACTTCCGGTTCAGGTTGTATGGACAAGGGAAGATGACATACAAAACAGTTATTATCACGCCATTAGTGCACAGTATTTAAAGTCTTCAATTAAAAATAATTCGGTGTCTGGTTGGCTGCATAGAACAGCCTATCCTTCCATTACATCCACTTTTATGCCCGGTGTAAGTCATGGGGCGGGTTTTGAGTTTCAGCAGGGTATGACCAATATGCCTTATGAGGTTCCAAATGCAAGATATGAGAATGGTGAAGCGGTTGCTCATGTAAGAATAGGGTGGTTAAGGTCAGTATATAATATTATACATGGTTTTTCAGTCAATGTATTTGCAGATGAATTGGCCATTGCTGCCGGTAAGGATCCTCTCCAATTTAGATTGGATATGATAGGTTCTGATCGTATTTACCCGTCTGATAATGACTATAAAATGGATACAGCCAAATTAAAAAATGTATTAATTAAGGCAGGGGAAAATGCAGGTTGGGGACGAGAATTGCCAGAGGGTCATGGTTTAGGTATAGCGGTTCATTACAGTTTTTATACCTATGTGGCTTCTGTAGTTGAAGTATCTGTAATTGATAACAAGTTAAAAGTTCACGATGTTTTTACTGTTGTTGATTGTGGTACCGTAGTCAATACAGACACCGTAAAAGCTCAATTGGAAGGTGCTGCTATTTTTGGAATGTCCTTGGCGTATTATGGAGATATTAGTATGGAACAAGGTAAAGTGCAACAGAGTAATTATCACGACTATCAAATGTTGAGGATTCATGAAGCACCTAAAATACACATCGAAATTGTAGAAAGTGCAGATATTCCAACAGGAATAGGTGAGCCAGGTGTTCCTGTAATCGCTCCTGCCATTGTTAATGCCATTTATAATGCTACCGGAAAAAGATATAGAAATTTGCCTTTAAAGACATCTGAGTTATTTGCATAAAAAAAAGTCATAACAAGTTTCAATAGTTGAACATTTAGATCTAAATGTTTTTAGTTTGATCATAAGCCCCCCTCAAGGCTATTTTACTTGTTATGACTTTTTGTATGATTATCCTTTATAAATTATCTCGGATAATTTTAGCAATTTTATTAAAGTTAAGAACTTATTTATACTTTTAACGAGCGTGAGTTATGAATATTGTGTCTATGAAGTTTTTTTAACACTATCCTAGATGGTCGCATAGGCACTCATTTTGGTTACCAGGGTTAAAAATACTATCTTAGCTTCTCTGACTTTAACAAAAAAACACATGAAAATTACAACTTTTTTAATGGTGTTGAGTATACTAGCTATGGGGTGCTCTAAACCTTCGTATAAAAAAAATGAAATCATAAAATCTGAAACTGAGGAGACGTCTGATACTCCTGTTTTCGAAGTTCCTCTTCATCAGAAATTGAGTGTGGATCAACAAATTGCTTCAGCTATTTTAGCGGCCCCGGCAGAAGGAAGGGAAGAGGCAATGGTTTATGGTTATAGCGAATCTGGTGAGTTTATGATGCTCAAAGAAGGATTCAATGATTTTATTTGTATCGCAGATGATCCTCAAAAAGATGGTTTTCAAGTGGTTTGCTATCATAAGAGTTTGGAACCAATGATGGCGAGAGGTCGTGAATTAGCAGCTGAAGGTAAAACACGCGAGGAAAAAGAAGAAATAAGAAATAAAGAAGCCAAATCCGGAAAAATGGCTTTACCTGACGCTCCGGCAACCCTGCATATTTATTATGGAGAAAATGCTTATTTTAACGAAGAAACAGGAGAGATTGTAAACGGAAAATACAGGTATGTAGTCTATATGCCCTATGCCACACAGGAGACTACAGGACTGCCTCTTGCACCTCATGAATCAAGTCATCCCTGGTTGATGTTTCCCGGCCGATACAATGCTCATATAATGATTACGCCAGAAAATTAAAACTTTTTAGGAAAGTAATCTTTAATTGTTGCGAGATAGCTTTATATACTTACGCTATGGCGACAAAAGGGGAGAAAGTCAAAGTAAACCCTAAGACCTTTGAGCTGAGAAATGGAAAGCTGTATCTGTTTTATGATGCCTATTTTGATAATACTTTTGAAGACTGGATCAAGGAAGGGCCTGAAGGACTAGTTATCAGAGCTGATAAGAACTGGGCGTCAATCCTGAAAAGCAACCAATAAGATTTAGAAATTAATTGTTGCGATCAATATATCATTAAAACGAATCTGGAGCTTTCTGGGAATTTGGAAACAGTCAAAACAGTATACTAACAATTTATTAAAAAATCAATCAAGCTTAACTTTATGAAAAAACCCGTTTTAATTGCAAAAATTTCCGAATTAGAAGATAAAATTCCTAGTCATGCCTTGGTCAATGGGCTTGACCTGGTAGTTGTTAAATTCGATGAGGATATTTCCGTTTTATACGGGAGATGTCTTCATAGAGGAGCATTAATGTCGGATGGCCTAATAGAAGGACATAATCTTATTTGCGGTGTGCACGGATGGGATTATCGCGTAGATTCAGGGATTTCAGAATATAATAACAAAGAGGTTCTTCATAAATTTTCAACAAAAATAGCAGGAGATGAATTGTTTGTAGATGAAGTTGAAATTGACGCTTATTTAGCGAATAGCCCTCAGCCGTTTAATCGAGATGAATATTTAGGTGCATATGCAGATACGCATCCCGAAGGCACAGAACCCTATACAGGCTATATTAAAGAACTGGCAAAAAACGGATTGAAAAACATTGGGCATCATGGGTTTTCAGCCTCCATGGGTGTTGATCGTAACACTTTGCCTAAATGGAATGACATTCAATTCCTTCCTGCTCAGTTGGCAACAAGACCTTTATTAGATCATGAAGAAGTGATGACTAAAGTGGTAATTGGTCCTCGAGCTAAAAAGCCCTTATCACTTGATATTCCTTTGTTTGTGTCTGACATGAGTTTTGGAGCCTTATCTCGTGAAGCGAAAATCGCCTTGTCAAAAGGCGCTGAAATGGCTGGAACAGGAATATGTTCAGGAGAAGGAGGCATGCTACCGGAAGAACAAGCAAGCAATCGAAAATATTTTTACGAATTGGCTTCCGCACAATTTGGTTTTTCCTGGGATAAACTAGATCACGTGCAAGCCTTTCATTTTAAAGGAGGGCAAGGAGCTAAAACAGGTACAGGAGGGCATTTGCCAGGTAGTAAAGTAAGTGCCGAAATTGCAAAGGTAAGAGGGTTAAAAGAAGGAGAGACGGCAATTTCTCCGGCTGCCAATCCAAATTTTCATACCTCAGAAGATTTTAAGAAATTTGGAGATAAAGTAAGGGCATATACCGGAGGTATTCCAATAGGATTTAAGATTGCGGCAAGTCATTTAGAAAAAGATATTCAATTTGCTTTGGATGCAGGCGCAGATTACATCATTTTAGATGGACGTGGTGGCGGAACAGGTTCAGCACCCACTATTTTAAGAGATCATATCAATGTACCTACGATTCCTGCATTGGCCAGAGCAAGAAAATATTTAGATAAAGTTGGAGCTACAGATGTTACACTTGTTATTACCGGAGGGTTGCGGGTAGCAGAAGATTTTGCCAAAGCCATGATGCTGGGTGCAGATGCCATTGCAGTTTCCAATTCAGCTTTGCAAGCTATAGGTTGCTTAGGAATGAGAGCCTGCGGAACTAATAACTGTCCGGTAGGCATTGCAACTCAAAAAGAATCATTGCGCAGCAGGTTAATGATCGATTCATCGGCAAAGCAACTACATAATTATTTTGAAGCAACAAACAATCTAATCAAAGTTGTCGCAAGATCTTGTGGATACAATGATATTTCAAAGTTTAACCAAGATGATTTATCGACATTTGAACGAGAGATGCATAAATTAACAGGAATTAATTATGCGGGAATTCAGTTTGAATAAGAAAGGATAGAATGCGCTATTTCATATTTTTCGCTACTTCCTGAACTTTGTCCAATACTCTTAAAAGGTTTAATCCCCAAAGCTTGGCGATAGCTTCTTCTGAATAACCACGTCTTACAAGTTCGTAAGTAACATTAAATGTCTCGGATGCATTATTCCAGCCTTCTATGCCGCCACCGCCATCAAAATCTGAACTGATGCCCACATGGTCTATCCCCATTTTATTGACCAAATAGTCAATATGGTTTACAAAATCATTGACATTGACCAAGGGATATTTGGCATTGATCTCACCTTTTCTGGTTGACGCAATTTTTAGGATTTTATCAGAATTTTGGTATGCAGTTTGCAGAGCATCTCCTGATAATTTTTTCATTTCATTCCAAGTCAAATAGGTAATTCCTAATTCATTTGCAACCTCTTTGTATAATTCCTTACTGGCTTCAGTATTGGCATTGTGTTTTTTAAGATTAATATAACTGCTAAATGCGACTGTTTGAACAACCCCGCCATTGTTTTTAATCATTTGTAAAAGCTCATCGTCGAGATTTCTACTTACATCGCAAAGCTTTCGTGCTGAAGAATGCGAAGCAATTACCGGTGCCTTTGACTGTTGTATCATTTGTATGTTGGCTTCTTTAGAAGGGTGCGATATATCTATCATTATACCAACGCGATTCATTTCTTCAATGGCTTGCTCGCCCAGTTCACTAAGTCCGTTATACAACCATATGCCATCATCTTCACCGGTATTGGAGTCGCTAAACTGACTGTGACCGTTATGAGCAAGTGACATATATCGAGCTCCTCTTTTATAGAACTCTTTAATTCTATCGAGATCTTCACCAAGAGGGTAGGCATTTTCAACACCAATCATAGCTACTTTTTTACCTTTTGCACTGATACGTTTTACATCATCTGAAGTAAGGGCAAGTTCAATTTGATCAGGGGCATAAGTCTCAACCAGGCGGTGTATGGCTTCAAATTTTTCAATAGCATTTTGATATGCCTTTTTGTAACCTTGTTTATCGAGTTCTCCTTGACCCGTGTAAACGATCAGCCAGGAAACATCTAGACCTCCTTGGATCATTTTAGGAATATTCACCTGAGTATCAAGGTCATTAGTATAGTTGTTCTCCGCAGTAAAATTCTTTACATTTATATCGTTATGAGTATCTATTGTGATCACAGATTCATGAATTTTTTCTGCTCTGTTTCTCATGCTGGTTTCACTTTCTGGTGGGCGTGTTTGCGCCACAAGAAGAGATGTGCTCAGTATAAGGATCTGGGTGAAATATTTTATTTTCATTTGGAAGTTTGATTAGATGCTACTGCGATTAGAAGCTAAAAATACAATAATATTCTACTTAAAAATCGTATTTCTAAGAAAGAAAAAAAACAATAACTCCTTTGGAATAGGTATAAGTAGAGAAGGATAATGAAGATTTTTCAATATTCTAATACGCAACTGAATAATTAGCAATTAAACGGCTACTTTTTTTTAGAATTCATAATTGCATCACTAAAAAGTCTCTGCTTTATATTTTTACTCTTCTCTTTGCCTTTTCGAAATTGATTTGGACATTGTAAAAAAAGGAAAGTATCTAGTGCTAAGATTGATCTAAAAAAATAAATTTGCACCTGCCTTTCGGCAAAATTGACAAATAGTATAGATTTAAAAACATTATGAGTAAAACGTTATTTGATAAAGTTTGGGATACCCACGTGGTGCGAAATATAGAAGATGGTCCGGATGTATTTTTTATTGATCGTCATTTTATTCACGAAGTTACAAGCCCCGTAGCCTTTCTGGGCTTAGAAACCAGAGGTATTGGAGTGATGTCTCCTGAAAGAACCTTTGCTACTGCTGATCATAATACACCAACGATCAATCAGCATCTTCCTGTAAAAGATCCACTTTCGGCGAATCAATTGGAAACGCTTGAAAGAAATGCTAAAAAGCATGGTATCCTTCATTGGGGTCTGGGTGATCGGAATAATGGGATTGTTCATGTTGTTGGTCCTGAACATGGGATCACCTTGCCTGGTGCTACAATAGTTTGTGGAGATTCACATACTTCGACCCACGGTGCTTTTGGAGCCATTGCTTTTGGAATTGGAACTTCAGAAGTGGAGATGGTATTGGCGACACAATGTATCATGCAGCCTAAGCCGAAAAAAATGCGTATCAACATCAATGGAAGTCTTGGTAAGGCAGTAAGCCCTAAGGATGTTGCACTTTTTATTATTTCCAAATTAACAACTTCAGGAGCAACCGGCTATTTTGTTGAGTATTCAGGAGATGTTTTTGAGCAGATGAGCATGGAAGGAAGGATGACTGTTTGTAACCTGAGTATTGAGATGGGAGCCAGGGGTGGAATGATCGCTCCTGATGAAAGTACATTTGCATATATCAAAGGAAGACAGTTTAGCCCGAAAGGAGAAGATTGGGATAAAGCAATGGCATATTGGAAAACATTAAAAACTGAGGAAGATGCAGTTTTTGACAAAGAATTTTTTTACGATGCCGCTGAGATTGAACCCATGATTACTTATGGAACCAATCCGGGAATGGGAATTGGTATTTCTAAGGCTATTCCTTTAGCTGAAAATGTTGAAGGAGGAAAGGCAACCTATGATAAATCACTGAATTATATGGGCTTCAATGAAGGTGAGGCCATGAAAAATAAAAAAATTGACTATGTGTTCCTTGGAAGTTGTACCAATGGAAGAATAGAAGACTTCAGAGCTTTTGCCTCTATTGTGAAAGGAAGAAAAAAGGCAGATCATGTGACTGCTTGGTTGGTTCCTGGTTCGCATATTGTAGAAGATCAGATCAAAAAAGAGGGCATTTTAGAGGTTCTTGAAAATGCAGGTTTTGAATTGCGTCAGCCGGGTTGCTCGGCATGTTTAGCTATGAATGATGATAAAGTTCCTGCCGGAAAATATGCGGTAAGTACTTCGAACAGAAATTTTGAAGGTAGGCAAGGTCCGGGTTCAAGAACTTTGTTGGCCAGTCCATTGGTTGCAGCCGCAGCGGCTGTTACCGGCACCGTGACTGACCCTAGAGAATTATTATAATACAATTATTTCATCAATAAGAAATACAAAAAATGGCATACGATAAGTTTACAATAGTACAAAGCAGCGCATATCCTCTATCTATAGAGAATGTAGATACAGATCAAATCATTCCTGCAAGGTTCTTAAAGGCCACAGAAAGAAAAGGTTTCGGTGATAATTTGTTTAGAGATTGGAGATATAACCCTGATGGCACTCCCAAAGAAGATTTTGTACTCAATAAAAGTGTTTACAGCGGTAAGATCTTAGTTGGAGGAAGAAATTTCGGATCAGGATCTTCTAGAGAACATGCCGCCTGGGCCGTATATGATTTTGGATTCAGATGTGTGATCTCAAGTTTTTTTGCAGACATATTTAAGAATAACTGCTTGAATGTTGGTGTTTTACCTGTTCAGGTAAGTGAAAGTTTTCTGACAGAAATCTTTGCAGCAATTGAAAATGATCCTAATGCTGAAATATTAGTAGATCTTGAAAAACAAGAAGTAAGCTTGGTTAATTCTGATTTAAAAGAATCTTTTGAGATCAATGATTATAAAAAAGAAAATATGCTCAACGGCTTTGATGACATCGATTATCTTCAGAATATCAAAGGAGAAATTGTTGACTTTGCTGGAAAGAGACCATTTTAATTTGAGGTATCATGTCAGAAAGACGGAAGATCGAGATAATGGATACCACCCTGCGGGATGGGGAACAAACTAATAATGTATCATTTTCATCCACTGAAAAGCTTAGCATCGCAAAGTTATTACTGGAGGAATTGCATGTTGATAGGATAGAAATTGCATCTACCCGAGTTTCTGAAGGAGAATTTACTGCAGTAAAAAGTATAACTGCTTGGGCTTCTGAAGTTGGCTTTATCGATAAAATAGAGGTACTTTCTTTTGTTGACAAAGGCCTTAGTATTGACTGGATGGTGAAAACAGGGGCTAAAGTTCAAAATTTACTCACCAAAGGTTCCTTAAATCATTTGACCCATCAATTAAAAAAAACACCAGATCAGCATTTTAAAGAAATTACAGAAAGTATAAGAATTGCTCTTGATAATGGCATTGATACCAATGTATATCTTGAAGATTGGAGTAATGGAATGAGAAATTCTCCGGAGTATGTGTTCCAATTTCTCGACTTTCTTTCAGAGCAGCCGATAAAGAGGGTGTTGTTACCTGATACTCTTGGCGTTCTTACCCCCAGTGAGTCCTATGATTTTGTAAAACAAGTAAAAGACCGTTACCCTGGCATGCATGTTGATTTTCATGCTCATAATGATTACGATCTCGGAGTTGCTAATGTGCTTGAAGCGGTAAGGGCCGGAGCCGATGGTTTGCATCTAACTATTAATGGCATGGGAGAGCGTGCCGGTAATGCATCCCTGGCCAGTGTTGTGGCTGTGATCAATGACTTTGTTCCTGAAGTGAAAATTGGAGTAAGAGAGAAATCTTTATTTAAGGTCAGTAAACTGGTAGAAACTTTTTCAGGTTTTAGAATACCTGAAAACAAACCTGTATTAGGGGATAATGTATTTACACAAACAGCTGGTATTCATGCAGATGGAGATAGTAAAAACAATCTTTACTTTAATGATTTATTGCCAGAGAGATTTGGAAGAAAAAGACAATACGCCCTTGGAAAAACATCTGGAAAGGCGAATATTCAAAAAAATTTACAAGAATTAGGCTTGTATCTAAGCGATCATGATATCGCAAAAGTAACCAAGCGAATTATAGAGCTTGGTGATAAAAAAGAAGTGGTTACCAAAGAAGACCTGCCATATATTATTTCAGACGTCCTTGACAGTAATACCTTAGAAGAAAGAGTAGTGGTTGAATCTTATGTGTTGACTCATTGCAAAGGATTAAGACCTTCCACCACAGTGTCAGTCAGAATAGATGGCAAGTCCATTCAGGAGAATGCTCAGGGAGATGGTCAGTTTGATGCCTTTATGAATACATTAAAAAAGATCTATAAAGGCAAAGGGAAAGAGCTTCCAAAACTTACGGATTATGCGGTTAGAATACCTCCGGGATCTAATTCGGATGCGCTTTGTGAAACTGTAATCACCTGGAAACACGAAGAAAAAAGTTTTAAAACACGTGGACTGGATTCTGATCAAACAGTTTCAGCGATAGTAGCAACTCAAAAAATGTTGAATATAATTTAGATTAAAATATATCTTATGAAATTAAAAATTGCCCTTTTGGCCGGTGATGGCATTGGCCCTGAAGTTATAGAGCAAGCTGTTAAGGTTTCTGATGCCGTAGCGAAAAAATTCAATCATGAAATTAGCTGGCATCCTGCACTTACCGGAGCTGCTGCCATTGACGCTGTAGGGGATCCTTATCCAGATGAGACCCATGCTATTTGTGCTTCCTCAGATGCCGTATTATTTGGTGCAGTTGGCCATCCCAGATTTGATAATGACCCATCGGCAAAAGTAAGACCAGAGCAGGGCCTGCTTAAAATGAGAAAGCAACTGGGTTTGTTTGCCAATGTTCGTCCTACTTTTACTTTTCCGTCCCTGATTGACAAATCACCTTTAAAACGAGAACGCATAGAAGGAACTGACCTGGTATTTTTGAGAGAATTAACCGGAGGGATTTACTTTGGAAAAAAAGGTAGAGAGCAAAATGGTGATGTAGCTTATGACCATTGTGTCTATTCAAGAGCTGAAGTGACACGTTTGGCCAAGAAAGGATTTGAAATGGCGATGAGTCGTGGGAAAAAACTTTGCTGTGTTGACAAGGCAAACGTGCTTGAGACTTCTAGATTATGGAGAGAAACGGTTCAAGGTATGGAGAAGGATTATCCTGAGGTAGAAGTATCTTATGAGTTCGTAGATGCGGTAGCTATGCGTTTGGTTCAATGGCCAAATTCATATGACGTTTTAATCACTGAGAATCTGTTTGGAGATATTTTAACCGATGAGGCCTCCGTAATTTCAGGATCTATGGGGTTGATGCCATCGGCTTCGGTTGGATCTAAAGTATCACTTTTTGAGCCTATACACGGATCTTATCCTCAGGCAACAGGGAAGAACATTGCCAATCCTTTGGCGACAGTATTGTCTGCCGCTATGATGTTTGAGACGGGTTTCGGATTACATGAAGAAGGAGCAGCTATCAGAGAGGTAGTCAATAAATCACTGGCTGAAGGAATAGTCACAGAGGATCTGTCTGATGGAGATAAGTCGTATGGGACTTCTCAAGTTGGTGACTGGTTGGCCGAGAACCTATAAATCTATTTTTTATACAGAAAATCATTATATGAAACTTAAAAAAGCTACTTATTTAATAAGTGGCTTTTTTAGTTGTATTCACCTGTTCTAAAAATTTAATTATCAACCTTCTATGAGTATCTGGAAAAAACTTCTGAAAATTAATACAAAGAATTGTTAAAGAACCTACTTAATTGAGTATTTTTGCAAGGTTTATTTATAACTATATGGTGCTCACGAAACTTGATAAGGAAGAAAAAATAATTGGTAAAAAATTATATGATTACCAACATGGGGCCATAGATAAGATTTTCGAACGAATTACCGAAAATCCAAATGAATATAATTTACTGTATCAGTTACCAACTGGAGGCGGGAAAACAGTGATATTTTCTGAAATTGCCCGGCGCTATATTCAAAAGAACCATCATAAAGTACTGATTTTAACACACCGAATAGAATTGAGTAAGCAGACTTCTAATATGCTTACAGAATTTGGCGTGAATAATAAAGTAATTGACAGTACCGTAAAGGAAGTAACCAACGAAGATAAATATTCTTGTTTCGTTGCGATGGTTGAAACACTTAATAACAGAATAAAGGAGGAAAAGGCTGATTTAGAGGATATCGGACTTGTTATTGTGGATGAGGCGCATTACAATTCCTTTAGAAAATTGTTCAAGCATTTTGAGAAATGTTTTATTTTAGGGGTTACTGCAACTCCTCTGAGTTCAAATATAAATTTACCCATGCATGAGATCTATAAGGATCTTATTGTAGGAGAGAAGATTACCTCTTTAATTGAAAAAGGTTTTTTAGCTCAGGCAAATACCTATAGCTATAATATTAACCTAAGCACCTTAAAAATTGGAGCAAATGGTGATTATACGGTTAAGTCATCTGAAGAATTGTATACCAAGAACGAAATGCAGTCAAAATTAGTTGGTGCATACGAGGCTACGGGCAAGGGTAAAAAAACACTTATTTTCAATAATGGTATACACACCTCAAGACACGTTTACGAAATCTTTAAACGGGCCGGCTATAAGGTGAATTATATTGATAATACCAACACTAAAGAAGAGCGTAAGCAAGTTTTAAGTTGGTTTAAAAACACCCCTGATGCGATATTAACTTCGGTTGGGATCCTTACAACTGGTTTTGACGAACCAACTATTGAATCTATTATCATTAACCGGGCTACAAAATCCATGGCGCTATATTTTCAGATGATTGGCCGAGGCTCTAGGGTTATTGATGATAAAAAAGAATTTTCTGTGGTTGATCTTGGAAATAATGTATCCAGATTTGGCTTATGGACAGATGACGTGGATTGGCAGCTGATTTTTAAGAATCCGTCTTATTTCTTAGAGAACCTTATCAGTGATGATGAAATAGAAAGGAATTTTAGATATGAAATGCCGGAAACCACAAAATCGATGTTTTCCAAATCAATTGATTTTAGCTTTGATGTTCAACAGGAATATAAAAAGGCGATGAACAATGGCGAAAAATCAAAAGTTGTACTTGAAAAATCGATAGCCCAGCATTCAAAAATTTGTGCTGAAAATAGCGAAGATGTATTTGATGCCCATATTCTTTCCAGAGAGCTTAATGATGAAATTGAATATAGGATCAAACAATATTCTTTCTGTATCCTGAAAAGCTCGAAGAATTATTTAAAATGGCTTGAGGAAGACTATAAAAGGCAACTACGCGTTCAAATAAGCGTACTTTTCAGGTAGTGAAACCCCTTGAACTCAAAGAATTTTGAGAAATGTAACTTTAGTCAACATAATAAATTTATTAAATCCGTAAATTTATACTTTGGAAGAATCGATTATTATCGATAATTTAGTTCACCATGCTGACAAAGTCAATAGCTTTAATTTTATCTGTATTTATACTCTCGCAGAGTTTTAACGTTCATCTTATGGATGTTTTAAAACTCAATAATTTGTTGAATCATATTGAGTTACATGAATCAACCTATGGTGATGATATTTTTTCTTTTATTTCCAAGCATTATGGAGATGAGATGGCCGAACACAAGAAGCAAAAGGATAACAGAAGCGATCATCAGAAATTACCTTTTAAGCAAGGGATTTGCAGCGGAGTGGGTCATTTGTTTATATTTGAACCTGACGCAGAGAGGCTTGTATATACTGACACTTCGGATGTTAAAAAAACAGTCTATTACTATTGTAATTTTTATTTCTTTTTGGAAAATACTGATATATTCCAACCTCCCAGAATCGCATAAGGCTATGTTACAATTTCATTGATTTTCATTGTATGTAATAAGTGTCTTTTTTGACTTATTTGAATACAATAAACGTTTTTAAAGAAATCTTATACCCTTTATTCGATTATGCTGAGCAAAATTATAAATTTTAGCCTGAGAAACAGGTTGACCATTTTTATTTTCACCTTTTTGGTGATCGGTTTCGGACTGTATTCCCTGACCAAGATACACATCGGTGCCGTACCTGATGTAACCAATAATCAGGTACAGGTCATCACCACTTCAAGAAATCTTTCTACCGAGGATATTGAACAATTTATTACTTATCCGATTGAACTGGAAATGGCAAATCTTCCAGGTGTTGAAGAAATCAGGTCGGTTTCAAAATTCGGCCTGTCGGTGGTTACCATCGTTTTTGAAGACGCCATGGGAACTTATTTGCCCAGACAATTAATCTCTGAAAAAATTCTTTCAGCAAGCGAGAAAATCCCTGAAGGATTCGGACAACCTTCAATGGGTCCGATCACAACTGGTTTGGGAGAGATCTATCAATATATACTTGATGTAGAACCTGGTTATGAGTCAAAGTACAGCGTCACAGAACTTCGTTCTATCCAGGATTGGATTGTTAAAAGGCAGCTGTCAGGTATTTCAGGAGTGATAGAGGTCAATACCTGGGGAGGCTTTTTAAAACAGTATGAAGTAGCGATCAATACAGAAAAACTGAATGCTATGAATGTTACCACCAGCGAAGTCTATAAGGCCTTGCAGAGTAACAACTCAATTGCAGGAGGCGCCTATATTGAAAAAAATAATAAGGCCTATTTTATTAGAGGAGAAGGACTTGTCAAGGACCTGGAAGATATCAGGAATATTTCTGTTAAGAATGTTGACGGCTTATCTATTTTCATACGAGACGTAGCAGAAGTGGGATATGGAAGTGCTATAAGATTTGGTGCTATTACTGGAAATGCTCAAGGTGAGAAAGTGCTTGGACAAGTGATGATGTTAAAGGATGGGAATTCAAAAAAAGTCATTGAAGATGTCAAGGCCAGGGTAGCTGAAATCTCAGGAACTTTGCCGGAAGGTGTTGTCATCAATCCATTTTTAGAAAGAAGTGAGTTGATAGGGAGAACCTCTTTTACAGTGGCCGAGAACCTTATCCTGGGATGTTTGATTGTGATTTTTGTTGTGGTGTTGTTGTTGGGTAATCTAAGGTCAGGATTGGTAGTCGCTTCAATGATCCCCATGACACTTCTTTTCGCCATTTCATTGATGAATATTTTTCACGTCGATGCCAATTTAATGAGTCTTGGGGCTATAGATTTCGGAATAATTATAGATGGCTCTGTGATCATTGTTGAATTCATTGCTTTTAAGCTTGCTTCCAGCCAAAATGAATTATTGGCCTTAGAAACTGCAGAAAAAAAATCCAGGATAAGTGAAATTACTGCAGAGGCCGCCTCCAAAATGATGAATTCTGCCATCTTTGGGCAACTGATCATTCTTATCGTGTTTATACCCATATTGTCATTGAGCGGGGTGGAAGGCAAGATGTTCAGACCCATGGCACTAACCTTTAGTTTTGCGTTGATTGGGGCCATGATCTTTGGGCTTACTTATATTCCTGTAATGTCTGCGATTTTTATAAAACCTGTAAAGAGAAACAAAAAGCATATAAGTGAAAAAATAATGAGTTTTATCAGGAAACTATATGAGCCTAGTATTATTTGGGCACTTAAATTCAAAAAAGCGGTTGTGGCCATGGCCTTGTTACTGCTTATTATTTCAATTTCTTTGTTTGCCAATATGGGAGGGGAATTTGTTCCTACTTTGGATGAAGGTGATTTTGTAATACAACCAGTGCTGAAAACCGGGACTTCCCTGACCCAAACCATACAGATCACAACAAGAATTGAAAAGATATTACTCGATAATTTTCCAGAGGTAGAACAGGTAGTCAGTCGAATAGGAGCCGCAGAGATCCCTACTGATCCCATGTCTATGGAAGAGAGTGACGTGATCATCAAACTTAAACCTAAAAAGGAATGGGTTTCAGCGAAAACAAAGGATGAACTTGCTGAGAAATTTAAAGAAGCCCTGAAGATCATTCCTAATATGGAATTAGAATTTACTCAGCCAATTGAAATGAGATTCAACGAGCTTATTACTGGAGTCAAATCGGATATCGCCATCAAGATTTTTGGTAATGATTTAGATGTATTGGCAGAAAAGGCAATTGAAATAAGCAAACTTGTTCGCAACATTGAAGGAGCTGCAGATATTACTGTTGAAAAAATCGAGGGTTTACCTCAAATGAGGATTCAATATGATAGAAGTAAAATTGCAAGATATGGATTGAATATTCAAGAGGTCAATGATATGATTTCCATGGGATTCGCAGGGGCAGTTGTTGGTAGTGTTTTTGAAGAAGAAAAGAATTATGATTTGGTCATGAGGCTGGATAAGGAGCATAGGGGTGATATTTCAAATCTCCAACACCTTTTTATAGACACTCCTCTAGGATTGAAGGTACCCCTTCAGGAATTGGCAAGTATCGATTATACAACAGGACCGGCCAAGATTTCAAGAGATGATACCAAAAGACGGATTGTTATCGCTATGAATGTCAGAAACCGCGATTTACAGTCAGTCATTGAGGATGTACAAGAAGTCATAGACGCTGATATTAAACTACCGCCGGGTTATATGATTTCATATGGAGGACAGTTTCAAAATTTACAAAGGGCGAAGGCCAGACTGAAAATTGCGGTACCTATTGCTTTGACGCTAATCTTTTTACTGCTCTTTTTTGCTTTTGGTTCGGCTAGGGAAGCTTTTATGATCTTTTCGGCAATTCCTCTGTCCGCTGTAGGAGGAGTATTGCTTTTGTGGCTCAGAGATATGCCATTCAGTATCTCGGCAGGTGTCGGTTTTATTGCCTTGTTTGGTATAGCAGTGCTTAATGGTATTGTGTTGATTGAACATTTTAAAGAATTAAAAGAAAAAGGGATGACGGATATGAACAAAATAATTATTCAGGGTACAACGGAAAGATTAAGACCAGTCATATTGACTGCTTTGGCAGCTGCTCTTGGATTTTTACCTATGGCCGTATCGACGGGAGCAGGGGCAGAAGTGCAAAGGCCACTAGCAACAGTAGTGATTGGAGGTTTGGTTTCTTCAACCCTTCTGACTATGATGGTATTGCCTCTTTTGTATTCGATGTTTAGTGAAAAAAAAATTCCCAAACCAGGAACTGCTCTGAATTTGTTATTGATTGCCATGATTAGTTTAAGTAGTTTTTATGGAAATTCACAGGAAACGAACAGTTTGGGTTTGGAGGAAATTTCACAACTCGCTCTTGAGGGTAATGCCGGATTAAAGGCCTCCTCACTAAAGGTGGAACAAGCTGATGCTTTGGTTGGTGATGCGTTTACTTTTAATAAAACGAAATTGTATTATCACTATGATGAAAACAATATTGCCTTCAATAATTTGCCTTTAAAAGTCTTTGGAATAGAGCAGGATTTTCTTTTTCCAACCCGCTATTTTGCTGGAAAAAAAGTGAACAAGGCCAGGTACGAGATGGAAAACAATTCATACAGCATCAATAAAAGGCAGTTGGAACAGAAAGTCTCATCTAAGTTTTATCTCTTGCAGTACGAATTGGAAAAGGAATCAGTACTAAAGCGTTTGGATAGTTTTTATAAAACATTTGCCTATGCGGCGAAGCGAAAGTTTGAAACAGGCGAAACCAATTATTTGGAGAAGATTACAGCTCAGGCCAAACAAAAACAATTACAAACGCTATATAGGCAGTCACAACAAGATGTGGCCTCTGCGCTTCTGGGATTGAACGAGGTCGTTCAAAGTGATCAGGATTTTACGGTGAGGAAGGTCCCGCTTGCTCAATTGGAAGTCAAAGAAATGGATTGGGCAGAGAATCCAGGATTGAGCTACTTTAGTAACAAGAAAGATTTATTTCTTGCCCAAAAGAATGTTGCTTCCCAGAGCCTTTTACCAGATGTTACTTTGAATTATTTTGTAGGATCCAATTCAAGCTTGGATGACAACCTCAATGGATACCAGATTGGTTTAAAAATCCCCATCTTATTTAGTGGTAATGCAGCGAAAATCAAAGCTTCAAAAATTGCCGAGGAGGTTTTGGAAAATCAGGAGGCAGAATACAAAATTCGCCTCAAGACGAAACAAGCTGAATTGTATGCGCAGCTTAAAAAACATCAAGAAGCATTGTCTTATTACCAGGAAGAAGGAGAACAATTGTCTCAGGAAATTTTTAAAACAGCTAAAATCAGTTACGAATCGGGTGAGATCAATTTCTTTCAGTATATACAAAGTATAGAGAATGCTCTGGAAATCCTACTCGATTATTTAAACAACTTAAATGCATATAATCAAGTAGTACTGGAAATTAATTATTTAACCCTTTAAGTATTTTGAAAATGAATTCTATTAAAATATATACAATTGTGTTCATCATTGGCTTGACTTTTTCGAATTGTTCGAAGTCAGTTAGTAAAGGTGATAGTTCTGATTTTAAGGAGGAAGAGAAAGTTGTTTCCAATGACGGTATGATCCGTATCTCAAGGGAGCAGTTTGAAAATCAAGAATTAACCTTAACTTCACTGGTAGAGCATTCCTTTGGTTCAAGAATATCCTCAACAGGACTCATTGATGTTCCACCAAATGGAAGGGCTGTTATCAGTGCTCAAATTGGAGGCTATGTCAAGAATTCTCCTTTACTGGTTGGAGATCAGGTGAAGAAAGGACAATTTTTATTAACTATTGAGAATATTGAATTCCTTGAACTACAGCAGCAATATCTCGAAGCAAACGAACAGTTGACATTTTTAAAATCTGATTATGAAAGACAAAAGGAATTATTTGAGGAAAAAATATCTTCTGAAAAATCCTATTTAAAAGCAGAAAGTGAATACAACAGAACCCATGCTACCTATATGGGTCTTAAGAAAAAACTTGAGTTATTGCAAATAGATCCCTCACAAGTTGAGGCAGGGAATTTAACTTCTGTTTCAAAAATATTTGCACCTATTTCTGGTGATGTTACAGCGATCAATATAAAAACTGGTTCTTATATTTCATCTTCAGACGAAATCATGGAGATCGTAAGTACAGAACATTTGCACCTTGAATTAAAAATCTTTGAAAAAGATGTGTTCAAGATCAAAATAGGGCAACCTGTCTTTTTTAACCTTCCTGAATCAGGTGAAAAACAGTACAAAGGTGAGGTGCATCTCATTGGTAAATCTATTGGGCCCGACAGAACTGTGATGTTGCATGCTCATATTGACGAACCTCATGATACAGGTTTCATTCCCGGTATGTTTGTACAGGCAGAGATTTTAACGGATGAATCTTCGGGAATTGGAATTTCAAAGGAAGCGATAATTGACATCGATAACCTAACTTATGTTTTGGTCCTGAAATCTGAAGAAAATGAGACCTATGTTTTTGATAAAGTGCAAGTAGAAACCGGGAAGTCATCAGGAGATCTGATCTCGATTATGAATCAAGAAAAACTTGATCCTAAAGGGAAATATCTTGTTGGAGCGAGCTATCTTTTGGAAGGCAACTAAAATAATTTAGCTATTGATCTTTCATTATGGTTAGAAAAGTCACGTAGTCTTAATGTTAAAAAATTGTAAAGTGGCACGATGACCTATTGGATGTATTAAATATTTTTCTAAATTTATCGGGAAATCTTTATACATACATATGAACAATTTCCCCCCAAACAGGCTTAAAGCTATAGACGCTGCTATTGTCGAATTTCAGACTAATGGATTTAAACGTACCAGTATGAGTTCTATTGCGAATGAAGCTGGTATCTCTAAAAAAGAATTGAAAACCTACTTTAATAATAAAGACGAGGTTTTTAAATATGTGTTTCTAGAACTTTATGGTCGAATAGCTCCTCAGCTGCAGGATATCATGGATGGGAACATGACCGTGATGGAAAAAATCAGACACTTCATCAATAATTATGTTTCTTTTATCAATGATTATAAATTTCTTCCTTTAGGCTTGATTCGAAAATCAAAATCTAAAACTGATTTTGCCACAGAATTTATAGTGAATTTAAGAATGCCAGATCCTACATTATTCTATTCTCAGATTGAAAAGGAAATTGAAAAAGGACATATTAGAAAAATTAACCCAAAACAATTAATGATCAATATATTTGCGTTGAGCGTTTTTCCTCATGTGGCATCTCCCCTTATGAAAGATTTTATAAACGCAGGTAACGATGAATTTGAAATGATTAAGATCAAAGGTACTACGCAAGTTGCTGATTTTATCATCAACTCTATTACCATTCCTAAATAATCATCAGGATTTATGATGAGGTGTTAAATTCACTTGCTAATTCGAATACCTCAAGATCAAAGTAGGGTACTGCGGCAATGATATAATCAAATATGTCAGCCATGATGTATTCGTAATTCTGCCACCTTTTGTCTTTGCTGAAGGCATAGATTTCAATTGGAATACCTTGTGAAGTGGGTGCTAGTTGCCTGGTCATGATCATCATATCTTTATTAATGGCCGAATGATTCTCGATATAACTCTCTACGAATTTTCGATAAACCCCAATATTCGTGAGATTACGTCCATTGATCAAAAGATCCTTATTCACATGATTCTTAGTATTGTAATTGGTTATATCTTCTGATTTTGTCTCTAAATAATCTGAGATCAATTCTATTTTTTTAAGTGCTTCTATCTTTTCCTCACTCAGATAACTAATGCTACTTTGCTTAATGATCACAGCCCTTTTGATTCTTCTTCCACCTGAATTTTCCATTCCTCTCCAGTTTTTAAACGAATCAGAAATTAGGGCATAGGTGGGTATGGTGGTAATGGTCTTATCAAAATTTTGCACTTTTACAGTAGCCAGGTTGATTTCAATCACATCTCCGTCTGCTCCGAACTTTTCAAAAGTGATCCAGTCTCCATTTTGAACCATATCATTAATAGATACTTGGAGGCTGGCTACAAAACCCATGATAGTATCCCTGAAAATCAATAAAATAACAGCTGAAGCAGCTCCAAGAGTGGTAATAAACTTATAAAAAGGTATCCCTGTAATAATCGCAAAAGCTGAAAGCAAACCAATAGACCAAACGGCAATCAGGATAACCTGAACATAACTATTGATAGGCTTATCTTTTAAATTATCCTTAGTATTAAGATAATCTCTTACGGCATTAACAAAACTTCTGATTACCCAGATGGTTAAAAGTATGCTAAATACCACAAGCCCTTTCTCTGCCAGATTTTCTAGGTAGTCAAAATCAATGAAGACCATTGGCACCAATTCAAGTGCTATCAACAAAGGAATAATATGTGCCACATTTCTTGGAACTTTGTTCTGTACAACATAATCGTCGAAATGCGTTTTTGTTTTTTGTGAAAAACGGGTAAACAGATTCAATAAAAACTTTCTGATCACCACATCGATAAGAATTAGTACGACCAACATGATCAGTAATAAAACCACCATATTAAGGTATTTGGCAGTCATGTCAGTCAAACCAAATTTTAAAAAATAATGATAAAAAAAATGTGAGAATTCATTCATCTTGTAAGGCGATTTTTAAAAGCCCAAAAGTACAACGAATACCCTGAATACGAAAATATCTTGGTATATTAGGTGCATGAATAAATCAATCAAAGTAAGAAAGTTTTCTGGTGAACTGGTAGATTATGACAAGAGTAAGTTAATCACTTCTTTGAAAAATGCTAAGGCAGATCAAGGTTTGGCCAAGAAAATAGTTGATGAAATAGGGAAGGAGCTATATTCTGGTATGTCTACAAAAGAGATCTATAACAAAGCTTTTAAATTGCTAAAAAGCAATAAAAGACCAAGTGCAGCAAGGTATAAGCTTAAAAAGGCTATTATGGAACTGGGGCCATCTGGATTCCCTTTTGAGAATTTTATTGGACATATTTTTAGGCATGATGGATATACCACAGATGTTGGAGTGGTCATGCAAGGAAATTGTGTGACCCATGAAGTTGATGTATTTGCTTGTAAAGATGATAAGTGCTATATTATTGAATGTAAATATCACAATTCACAAGGGAAGCCAAATGACGTAAAAATACCTTTGTACATACATTCCAGGTATAATGATGTCAAAAGGCAATTGGAGCAGGACAAATCAAATTCTTTTACAAACTATCAGGGCTGGATTTTTACCAATACCAGATTTACACTTGACGCTATGGCTTATGCAAAATGTGCTGGATTGCAACTTGTAAGTTGGGATTATCCCGAGAATAAAAGTTTAAAATACAGAATTAATAAATCAAGATTATTTCCAATCACGACCCTTACTTCCTTAACAAAAAGGGAAAAGCAGGATTTTTTGAAACAAGGGGTTGTTTTGTGTAAGGAAATCTATGAAAAGCCCGAATTATTGCATAAGAATGGATTTTCAAAAATGCGTATCAAAAAAATTCAGGATGATATCACTGATTTATGCGAAAATCCTTTTGAAGAAACTTGAAAATCAGAATAAAATACAAAAAAATAAAGCTTCCATCGGGAAGCTTTATTTTTTTAAAATAGTTCTTATCATGACAATTTAATTTTAAAATTGATAAAAGATTAATGTCTGTAATGTCTGTGCTCCGACCATTTTATCCTTTTGGCATTTCTAAAGTTTGAAAATTGTACATACCTTCTTTCTTCTGTTGCGAATGTGTTTATATCTGATTTCATAATGTGATAATTTGATGGTTTCTATACTAATGACGCTAACGGTTCTATTGTTGTTACGATATAAATAGTAGATTAACTATTATTTAACGAATTATTGAATAAAATATTAAATAAAATACAAAAATGTTAAAATATTAAAAATTGAGTTATGAATATTAGAATAGACAGAGGCTCAGGTGTTTGTATGAGGCTAGGAATCTTTGTAATGAATTAATCCCTCATATATTAAAAAGAAAATATTAAGTTGTTTTAAACGTTCTTTCTAAAGACCAAGTATGAATATATGAAGATCTTGTTTGGACAAATTCATGGCATGCTTGTTCTTTGTGAGTAAAGTAAATAGCATACTATGATTCTTATTGTAAAAATCTTTGCGGCCATATTTGGCTTTTTTGGTATAATATTCGGCGCTTTCGGTGCACACAGACTCAAGCGTGTTCTCCCACCCGAAGTATTGAATAGTTTTGAAACTGGGGTGAAATACCAGCTCATACATGCGGTGGTATTACTTTTTCTAGGATTTCATTTTAAGTTTATTGATTTTACAGAAAGAATGATTGCCTCGTCTATCATTATCGGCGTCATTTTGTTTTCTGGTAGTATTTACACTTTGTGTTATGCTAAGGCCCAAAAGCTAAATCTAAAATTTCTAGGTCCTGTAACTCCGGTAGGAGGGCTGTTACTCATGACAGGTTGGGGTTTGTTACTCTATTATTTTATCGTTCATTAGGTTTTTTGTTTCTATCCATTTTGACAGATACTTGCTGCTTTGATGTTGATGATGGGATAACATACTTCCTATAAAATTTGATTTCCTGTATTTTTCCAATTCCGTGTATAACAATTTAAGTCTTTCTATAAATAGTGACTCATAGGTGTCTTTGTCGTAGTTTTCTTTAAGTAATGAGAGCCCTTTTCTTTGCGCCTTTATCCATAACGTTTTATCCTGATACAGTTGAACTGCTTTCGATGCAAAGGCTTCTGCCTCGTCTTCTATATAACCATTCCATTTTGTTGAAGACCCCATACCTTCAGCTCCAATGGAACTGGTGATGCTGGGTGTGCCATAATACATGGCGTCGAGCAGCTTTCCTTTTTGACCTGCTCCAAATCGAAGAGGGGCGAGACATAATCGGGAATTCACAAAAGCTTCTTTTTTATCCGCGATCCACCCTTTGATTAAAAAACCGCTTGCAGGATTGTGCAATTGTTTGACGGCCTCAGGTCCGTATGCACCATATATGTAAAGTTTTGCCTGTGGTAAATCTCTTCTAATTAAGGGCCAGATATCCTCGTGTAAATGTCTTACTGCATCCAGGTTGGGTTGATGCCTAAAGTTGCCAATGGTCATAAAGTTTTGTCTCTGATCGAATCCATAAAGCTCAGCAAAATTTTTCTCCCCAGGAACATCAATCAGAAAGGGAAGATAGAACAATAGAGATGGATCAATATTAAATTCCTCTTGCAATAAATTAAATTCAAATTGAGAGATGATTAATGACAGATCAGATCTGAAGATGCTGGCTATTTCTCTTTTTGTGGTGTCATTCTGAATAAACTGCATCCAGTTATCAACTCCTTTTTTGACAGCCATTTCTCTTGATTTTCTAAGAAAATGCAAATCCTCTGTGTCTAATACTCTAATTGCTTTAGGGCAGATTTTCTGCACTCTCCAACCATATTGCTCTTCGCTAAGAAATCGATCAAATACGACCATTCCCGGATCAAGTTTTTTTAGCGCTTCGTCAAAACTAACGCTGTTAAGTTCTATATCGAGACAAGTAATAGGTATTTCGGAAAAATCAAACGACAAATCACTTCTTGAAGCGGCAGAGGCAAAGCTAAGCTGATAACCTTGCTTAATAAAAAAATCAATCAGTTGTATCATTCTGCTCCCCGCGGCTGTTGCTTCAGGTTCAGGCCATACAAGACCAATAATCAAGATTTTATTATTGAGCTTCATTGAATTCAAAAAAAATCATTTTATATTCATATTGATTAACCCCATGCTGTCAAATTTCCTTTTTTGAGAAGGTGACAAATCTTTTAATCAGTACGGTAAATTTAACTTAAAAATTATTTCTGTTATCAAGAAAGGGATCATTTTATCAAAGCTTCCTAAGGTTTAAAACTATAAAAGTCAGTACTGTAAATTTGATATCTTTGTAATTCCGCTAAAATTAGAAATATGTCGCTCAATAATGAATTGCTTTCATTCTTACAAGAACTCAAAAGAAACAACAACCGAGACTGGTTTCAAGAAAATAAACCACGATTTCAGGAATTTCAGCTAGAAGCAAAAATGTTTTATGAAGAAATAAAACAAGGCTTGCTGAAGGATGATGAGATTGACACCTTTAAGTTGTTTAGAATTTACAGGGATGTGCGATTTTCAAAAGACAAAACTCCTTACAAACCTCATTTCGCAGGTTCTTTTAGCCGTAGCGGTAAGAGATTAAGGGGTGGGTATTACTTAAGAATCAGACCAGGGGAATCATTTTTGGCAGGAGGTTTTTGGGCGCCAAATAAAGAGGACCTGTTTAGAATTAGAAAGGAAATTGAGATCAGTGATCAGGAAATCAGAGATATATTGAAGGCTCCTGATTTTAAAAGGATTTTTGGTGGCGAATTAGAAGGGGAAGAATTAAAGACTGCCCCTAAGGGTTTTCAAAAAGAACATCCTGCGATCGACCTCATTCGTAAAAAGGGGTTTATTGCCGTTAGAAAATTTTCTGATAAAGAAGTTTTATCACCTGATTTTTTAAAGGAAGTATTGTTTTCTTTCCAAACCTTGCGTCCCTTTTTAGATTATATGAGCGAGGTACTCACCACTGATTTGAATGGTGTTTCCACAATTGATTAAAACACTGCTTTTTATTTGAGGCAGTCAGGTATGTATAAAAAAATCTTTTATGATTCCTCCTGGCCAGAAATAATGCGCATTACAAGTTCTGCTGTCAATGGCCTTCCTTGAGCCATATTGCGCAATTTATCAAAAGGAAACACAAAATCACAACCATTTTTATAATTGCTGCAGCCATAGGCTCTTTTACCTTTTAATAGTTCACCGGTGCCGCATTTTGGGCATATATTTTTTATTTTATTAGCGGAAGCACTATGCTCATTGTTTTTTTTAAGTATCAGACCAAACTGTTTGTCAAAGCATAGTTTTCCATCCATTTTTTGACCCTGGTCCATAAAACCCTTCAGTCGCACAGTTTCCGACTTCTTGAGCAGTCGTAAGTATTGATTATCAGATATTTTCTTATCCATAAATCGAAAGGGCAACAGGAACTCACATCCATTTTTAAACGCCGTGCAGCCATAAGCTTTTGATCCTTTGATCAATGTGCCTTTTTCGCATTTAGGACAAGTCTGTCCTATTAAGCTTGTAGTACTTTTCTTAGAAATTTCAGGTTTTTTATGTGGTACTTCATCACTCGTTGAAATTGATCGGTTTTGATGATCGGACCTTACCTCATAGACCAACTGATCTACCATTGATTTCATCTGTTTGATAAATGCACCGGCGTGGTAGTCACCTCTTTCGATTTCTTTGAGTTTTCCTTCCCAACTACCGGTTAATTCAGCTGATTTCAGTAATTGATTCTGAATAGTATTGATCAGGCCTACACCGGTTGGAGTCGGTAGAATTTGTTTTTTATTTCTGATGATATACTTCCTTCTAAAAAGGGTTTCAATGATGCTTGCTCTTGTTGAAGGTCTTCCTATACCATTATCCTTCATGAGTTCACGTATTTCTTCATCATCCATACCTTTCCCAGCTGTTTCCATGGATCTTAACAAACTGGCTTCTGAAAATTGGTTGGGGGGTTTGGTTTCTTTCTCAAGAAAAGAAGGAGAATGTGCTCCTTTTTCCCCTTTTACAAAATTGGGGAGCACTGAATTATCCGAATCAGTATCCTGTTCATTCGATTGAAAGACCTCTTTCCATCCAGTACTTAAGATCTGTTTACCACTTGTTTTAAAGGAATAGGTATCCACTTCACCATAAACATGTGTATGGGCAACTTCGCAATCGGGATAAAACGAAGCGATAAAGCGACGCGTAATTATATCGTAAACTTTTCCTTGATCTGCGGAAAGATACATTTCCATTCCAGTAGGGATAATGGCGTGGTGGTCAGTTACTTTTTTATCATTGAAGACCTTTGCTGATTTTTTGATCTTTTTGCTTAATAAAGGCTGACAAAGATTTTCATATTTACTTAACTTTTTTAAAATTCCGGAAACCTTTGGGTAAATATCATTGGGTAAAAATGTGGTATCTACTCTTGGATAAGTAATCAACTTCTGCTCGTAAAGTTTTTGAGCAATATTTAATGTCTGCTCGGCTGTCAAGCCAAATTTTGTATTACAAAAAACTTGCAAGCCAGTTAGATCAAAAAGTTTCGGAGCATATTCCTTTCCCTTTTTTTTCTCTATGTTGATTACTTCAAAGGTCTCTTTCTTTACCTTTTCAGCGATAATTACACCTTCTTCCTTGCTTGTAAACCTTCCTTCTTCATACCTGAACAAAGTGTCTCTATAGGTAGTTTGTAATTCCCAGTAGGGCTGAGGCTTAAAATTTAAAATATTTTGATAGCGTTCCACTACCATGGCAAGGGTAGGAGTCTGCACCCTGCCAACTGAAAGTACCTGTCTGTTCTTGCCATATTTTAAAGTGTATAACCTGGTGGCATTCATTCCGAGGAGCCAATCACCTATGGCCCGTGAATATCCGGCATAGAACAATTGATCGTAATCACTAGCATCTTTTAGGTTTTTAAAACCTTCTTTGATCGCTTCTTCGGTAAGTGAAGAGATCCAAAGACGCTGTGCTTTTCCCGTATAACCAGCTTCCATCATGACCCAACGCTGTATCAATTCACCTTCCTGGCCTGCATCCCCGCAGTTGATAACGACTTCTGCCTTGTCAAATAAACTTTTAATGATCTTGAATTGCTTTTGAATTCCTGGATCAGCATTTACTTTAATGTTGAATTTCTCAGGAAGCATAGGCAGGTTGTTCAGATCCCACTTTTTCCAGTAAGGCTTATAGTCATTAGGTTCGAATAATGTACATAAATGACCAAATGTATAGGTCACTGCATATCCATTTCCTTCAAAATATCCATCATGCCTGGTATTGGCTTTCAATACTTTGGCTATTTCTCTGGCAACACTAGGTTTTTCTGCTATGCAAACTTTCATTTGACTCATTTAATGGGTCTGCAAATTATAAAAATGAATGGAATAACGCAGTTTAAAAGACATATTTAAAGTGATAAAAAAAGCTTATCCAAATTGAATAAGCTTATATCACTACTAATTATTTCTATATCAACTTAACAGTCCTTTCGATTCCATTTTTTTGGAATACCAAACAAGGAAAGCACCCACAAGAATTACCATAATTGGCATAATCATACCACCCGGTCCATAAACCTCTAGTGCTTTGCTCATAAATATATTATATGTCATTTGAGCCAGTATACTGAAGAAGGAAATAATAAATACGTAGGAGGCAATTTTTTTTCTAAATAAAAGTAAAATACACCCTAGTGCTCCGCCAAAAACGGCCAAAGCAAAAGCAGCGGTTACCCAGGCAGGTATATTTTCATAGAGCAGTTGTTGTTCAGCCGGCAGAGCTGCCAGATCTTCAACCGTCATATAGGCCTGCTGCAAATAAGCAAAAACACCCATTAAATTCCAAATGAGCGTTACAATGCCGATGATCCAAAATGAAGTTGGGACTTTGTTTTGTGATTCAGTCATGATAAAAAGATTTTGTTTTAGACCATTACAAGATAGGTAATAATATTAAAATGAGAAGGATAGGTGAGGGCAAACCAATTAATCACAAAAAAAAACCTACTCAATTTTTGAATAGGTTTTGCTAAGGTGGGGTTCCGTTATTATTATTATCCATAATGTCTGTGTTCTGACCATTTCACTCTATTTGTATACTTATAATCACTGAAATACAAATACTCTCTGGCCTGTGCGGTTGATATGTTATTATTTGCTGTCATGGTATTTTGTTTAAAGAATTAAACTTTGATTTTAAAATCAATGACCGAAATTTCTGTATTCTGACCATCTCATTCTTTTGGTGTTTCTGAAACTAGAAAATGAAACATATTTTCTTGATTCTGATTCTGTCGGAGTGCTTAAAAAAGTTTTCATAATAGTTGTTTTTAATTGGTTTCTACTATATAGACGACACATCTTATCTATTTGTTACAGTACTATGTAAAACCAAGTACTATATTAACAATTATTTAACACAACTATGCATATATTTATAGGTAGGAGAGTGGCTTAACTATTATTCGGAGCCCAACGCAATTCAGATTTATTTTTTCATTCCGGGTTGTATGATTTCAAAACTTTCTTTGCTTTTCGCTTCTTTCACCATCATTTCCACATCTTTTAACAAGGCTTTGGCATCATAGATGATCCCATCTTTAATGGTATACTTAACACCACCTACACGAACGACTTCATTATTTTCGGTTAGTTTTATCGCTCCTGTTCCATACAATGCCTTAAAGTTTTTTAAAGGATTTTCTTCGACAATAACAAAATCAGCCAATTTGCCAACTTCAACAGATCCAATTTCACTATCCATGCCTAAAGCTTCAGCCCCATTTAATGTTGCCGCCCTAATCACTTCAAGTGGATGGAATCCAGCCTCTCTCAATAGTTCCAGCTCTCTTATATAGGCAAATCCATACAACTGAAAAATAAAACCTGAGTCAGAACCTGCTGTAACACGTCCGCCTCTGTTTTTATATTCATTGACGAAGGTCATCCATAACTGATAATTCTTTTTCCATGAAATTTCCTGTTCAGTACCCCAATAATGCCAGTAAGACCCATGAGATATTTTACTGGGTTGGTAAAATTTCCACAGTGATGGCAAGGTATAGGTTTCATGCCATTCAGCTCTTCTTGCTCTATGCAGGTCGCGGCTGGCTTCATAAATATTAAAAGTGGGATCTAAAGTGAAATCCAATTCCAGTAATTCATTCATAACCGCATTCCAATGCGCTGAATAGGGCTGAGCTGCTTGTTCCCATAGTTTTCCTGCTTCTTCAAAGCGATGCTGTTCATTGTTATAGTTGTAATCAACTGGGTAATTTTGAATCGTTCTGTCTTCAAATAAAGCTTCGGGTAAGCCATACCAATGCTCCATAGAAGTAAGGCCCGCTCGTGCAGAGTGCAAGACGTTCCATCTTGCAACACTCATTTGCGCGTGATGACAGGCTGAACCCAATCCTAATTTTTTATTCTCATCAAGCGCCGCCTTCATGATCTCAGGCTCGGCCCCGAAAAACTTGACTCCATCAGCGCCTCTCTTGGCATTTGCCCTCACCCATTCTCGCGCGAGTTCAGGCGTATTAATAGGCTGGTCATTCAAGGGATTAAATGACTTGCTTTTATGACCAAATGCGGTATAGGAAATGATTCTTGGAGCGATGATCTCATTTTTCTTGCTTTGCTCTTTTAGTTTGAGCGTAAAATCTATTCCTCTGCCACTGGGTTCCCTAACCGTTGTGATACCATGGGCCATCCAAAGTTTAAATACATAGTCAGGTTCTGCGCCCTGTGATGTTCCACCAATATGTCCGTGCATATCTATAAATCCTGGTAAAAGATACATTCCGTCGGCTATTAATTCTTTACCACCTTGCTTTAATTCAGGTCGAGATTTCGGATCAATTTCAACACCGGGATATCCAACCACTTCAATATTTACGATTTTATTTTGTTCTACTACGATGTCAACGGGCCCAATCGGTGGAGCACCATTTCCATTAATCAGAGTTACCCCTCTAATAATAAGTTGTTTATAAGGACCACTGCTCAAACTGATATTTTCCTGAGCATAAAGATCTATCTGAAAGCTAAGTAGTAATATGAAGGCATGTAGACAAATACTTTTGATATTCATTGATTTTGGTTTTAGTTTTTGTGAAGATAAAAATACAATTTAATCAATTCGATCGACCATAGGACCAAGTTTATTACCTCCCATAAGGTGCATATGAAGATGAAATACAGATTGTCCGGCATCTTCATTGATATTAATTGAGATACGATAACCACTTTCTGCAATGCCATTTTCTTTGGCCAGTTTACCAGCCAGTAATAGCATTCTTCCAAGAAGCAGGGCATCTCCATTTTCAGCCTCATTAATCGTTTGAATTTCCTTTTTTGGCACGATTAACAAATGAACTTTAGCCTGTTTCTTAAGTGGAACAAAAGCGATCATTTCCTTGTCTTCAAATACAATTGTTGCTGGTAACTCCCTGTTGATAATTTTTGTAAAAACAGATCCTGATTCAATTTTCCTTGCTTTTTCTTTTTGATAAGATACTGTTTGACCACAAAGAGAAAAGGGAGCAAGAACGAAAAGTAAACAACAAAAATTCAGGATTTTCATGATATGGATATTTAATTAACTTTGATGAAAGACTAAAGTAACCTATAATTTTATTCATATAACCAGCTTAAAACCATTTTTCGTTGTCTTGATCTGTCTTTTTGCACAAACTATACTAGGTGCTCAGGAAAAAAACCAAGCTATTGAAAATAATGAGGTTGAACTTTTAATTCAAAAGTTGTTTGATAGCATGAGGGAAGGGGACAGTGCAAAAGTAGCATCCGAATTTAGTCATTGTGGGGTAGATGCATTTCATCTTATAAAGAATGGTATAGAATGATGGAAAATAGTCCATCTTATGGACACCAGAAGAAAGGAAGATTGTGAAATTTTAAATCAATAAACATTATGCTCAATACAAAAACACTGATGACTGCCTCAGCCTTTTTTTTAGGATTAGGAGGAGTTTTAATAAGTTTTCTTCCACAGGAAATTTTACAACTTTTAGGAAAAGAAGATGACTTGAGTTTTGTCCTGCAAATATGTGGGGCTTTATTTTTGGGTTTTGGAATGTTGAACTGGATGGTAAAGAGCAGCTTGATTGGAGGAATTTATAACAGAGGCATTGCGGTGGCCAATTTCATTCATTTTTTTGTTGGGTCTTCCGTATTGATTAAAGAGTATGCAAAAAGTTCAGATATGAGCTATCTCTTAGTTCTGGGCATCATCTATAGCTTATTCGCTGTATCCTTCGGCTATATTTTATTTAATGGTCCGAGATTATCCAATAGTTAAACATTTTTAGAACAATGAACCTAGTGCATCCAGAAGATCTTATGAAAAAAAGCAAAATAACTTCATAAAATGAAAAGTATCATTAGTGTAGTCATCATACTTTCAGTTTTTTTGACCCAGGCCCAGCATGCTTTTAAAACCTTTAATTCTTTTGATCAAACCACTATTGCCTTTACAGATGAGGGTAAGGGTCGTCCTGTCATTCTGTTACATGGTTTTATTTCATCAGGGACATCATGGCAAAAAACGGCTCTAAAAAAGGATTTGCTCAAGGAGGGATATAGGGTAATTATCCCTGATCTAAGAGGCAATGGGAATTCAGATAAGTCTCATAAATCATCTTTCTATGCTAACGATGCAGAAATTAAAGATATCATGGCCCTGGCAGATCATTTAAAATTGAGTTCCTATATGGCTTTAGGCTATTCAAGAGGTGCTATAGTACTTGCCAAATTACTGGTGAAGGATGATAGAATACATCAGGCTGTAATTGGGGGTATGGGATTGGATTTCACCAATCCTGACTGGGATAGACGGATTATGTTTCAAAAGGCTTTTAGTGGAGAAGAACCTCTGAATGAGGTCACAAGTGGTGCCGTTAATTATGCGAAGTCAATAGGTGCGGATCTTGCAATTCTCTCATTACTGCAGGAGTATCAGCCGGTTACTTCAGTGGAAGAATTACAAATAATCAAGGCAGAAGTATTGGTAATTGCAGGAAATCAGGATACCGATAATGGGAAGCCAAAAGAACTTCAGGAACAGATCAAGGGAGCCGCATTAATAATAGTTCCGGGAGATCACAATAACACTTATAAATCACAAATTTTTGCTGATAAAATACTTTCTTTTTTTAAACAGTAAGTAAAAAAAGAGGTTCTGGTTTAACCTGCTATTTTACTATTTTAGTTATTATTTCCTGCCTAAAGTAACTTTCTTCCCAGCTCTAAAAACCACAATCTCTAAAGGATCATTTTCCGTTTTCCTTTCCATGACTTCAGATATTTCGAGTAAAGATTCATCCGAGTTTTCAAATTTCACACCATTTTGACAAAATAATATCACCTCCAACAATTAATTTTTCTCCATTGATAATCATCTCTATATCTCCATCCTCTATACCCAAAATTCCAAATGGAGATACCTTCACAACCCTTTGTACCAATAAACCACTTTCCTGAGGCAAATTAAATATTTGAGCAATTTTTCCTGTCAAGGGAATCAAATCAGTACCATTCCAAATAACTTTTTTCTCAAATAATAAATCTTTGGTTATATTGGAGGAAGAGGCAAAACCTATTCCTTGAAAACCTCCTGATTCGGTCAAAATATTACTGACGATCCCAATGACTTCACCATTCATGTTGATCATGGGACCCCCTGAATTTCCGGTATTGATGGCGGCATCAGTTTGAATGTATTCTGAATTTGTAAATGGATTTTTATCCTCTTTATCTTTAATAATTCCGCTAACATATCCTGAGGATAGTGAATGTCCAAGACCATAAGGGGCTCCAACTACAAATACCCTTTCTCCAATTTTGACCTGATCAGAATCAGCCAAATTGAGTATGACAGCATTCTTTCTGGGCCAAATTAGTTGGAGTAAGGCTACATCTGCATTCGCATAAGCAGAGATCACTTTCGCTGGTATGATTTCTCCATCAAGGAATTCTACATTGACTTTTTCGGCAACCTGAACAACATGAGCGGCAGTAACAATTTGAGAATCAGAGATCATAAACCCTGAACCCAATCCACCTGCCGTTACAGTTTTACTCATTTTCCCTGAGCTAACCAATTCTTTTTGCTCTGTAAGAATAACGACAACTGCTGGGTTCACCTTTTCATATAAATCTGAAAGGCTTTGCGCTTTAATAGAAATACTTAAAAGGATAAAGCTTATAAATGCTATTTTGTTCTTGGTATTCATATGGTTCGAGAATAAATTTATATCAAAAGGGTTCTTAATTGCGCGGCAAAAATAAGTATTATTCATATAGGTTTGATATCAATACAGCTATTGACACTAAAAAATGAGAAATCATTCTTGTAGATCGGTTTTATAAAAGAATTTTAAAGGTTAAAAAATTGTTAAATGATATGGAATGGGTTAACAAAGTTACGAATCAGAAGTCTTTAATATGAATCATCACATTGAGAGTTTTTTGTTAATATGGTTAGAACTCATGGGCCTTGGCTCATGGGTTCTTTTTATTGCTATTTAAGTTCATAGTATATATATAGATTATTTCTATTGAGTTATAAGATATTCCTATACATTTAATAGGGTAGAAACGGAATCTATTTTTATATTTATATCGGTTTAAGGTGTTTTATTGTAAAACCTTTTTGAAAGTTTACTTTTGAATTGCGACTTAAACAAATATAAATAAGAACAAATTATAATTTTAATCCCCCGAATTATGGAAGTAATAGCACAAGCCCAAGAATTTGAGAACCGAAAGTTGTCCTTAAAATCTACCAATGATAGAATTTTAGCATCCAGAGAAGTTAAGTCACTAATTTTAAATCTTAATGAGATCTATAAGGTGAATAATGACCAAGCGATTATGGATCTTATGAAGAGACTTACCACGATAAAAAGAAAGGTAGAGTCAAGATTGAAATCTCACATCACCATTTAAGGATTAGGTGATTTGATTATTTCAAAAAAGGATATCCCAAGGAATTTGTACGATATTGAGTTAAAAACACTTCAGGGAGGTGTTTTTGATTGGAGTAGTTGCAAAGGTAAAAAAATTCTCATCGTCAATACTGCATCAGAATGTGGATTTACCAAACAGTATAAAGACTTGCAAAATCTTTACGAGAGAAATCGCGATACCTTAGAGATTATTGGAGTTCCTTGCAATCAATTTGGCAAGCAGGAACCAGGTGATGCCGGGAGTATCAATGAATTTTGTGAACTAAATTTTGGTGTAACATTTCCTTTGACTGAAAAGATTGAAGTGAAAGGTGAAAATAAACATCCTTTGTATAGTTGGCTTACTGATAAGGAATTTAACGGAGTAAAGAATTCCTCTGTTAAATGGAATTTTCAGAAATATTTGATTGATGAAAAAGGGCATCTTATTGACTATTATTTTTCTATTACGAAACCTACGAGTAAAAAAATCCTCAAGCAATTGGATAGTGTTTAACAATATCCATTTATACTGAATCATTTAACGGTTGTAAACATTAGTGCCATGCATTTTGAGAAACAAGGTCAAATCTACCAGTTATCGGCTAAGATAAATTTACCTATTGGTTTAGAAGAAGCCTGGAAATTTATGTCTAATCCGTCAAATCTGAAAGTAATTACTCCTGACTATATGGGTTTTCAGATTATTTCCGGAACAGAACAAGAGATGTACGCCGGACAGATTATTAGTTATAAAGTGAGCCCTTTGATGGGCCTTAAAATGAACTGGGTATCTGAAATTACGCATGTGGATCATAAAAAATACTTTGTAGATGAACAAAGAATAGGTCCTTATTCCATTTGGCATCACAAACATTTCTTGAAGGAAATTGAAAATGGCACAGAAATTATAGATGTGGTACATTATAAATTACCCTTACATTTTATTGCCAATCGATTTCATTCCATTCTGGTTAAGCCAAAGCTCCAAGAGATCTTTGAATATAGAACCCAAGCCTTACTTTCTTTGTTTGGGGAATATAAGTGATCATGAAATATTTTCTTATACTATTAATTCTTATCCAAATATCAGTGCAAGACAAGATGACTATTTTTGATTTTAGCCAGAAAAGCAGTGCCAGTGGCTGGTATATTGTTAATGATGGGGTTATGGGAGGCCTTTCAAAAGGTCAATTTGGTTTAGACAATGATGTAGCTGTTTTCAAAGGTGAGGTATCCACAGATAACAACGGGGGGTTTACCATGATTCAAAATCGATTCAAGGCTATTAAGACTAATAATTTTTCAGGTTTTGTGATCAGGTTAAAAGGAGATGGGAAAGAGTATCAATTCAGAGTAAAGTCTGACCGGTACCAACAATATTCTTATGTCTATCAATTTTCGACTTCTGGTGAATGGGAGGAAATATCTATTCCATTTTCCAGTTTGGTTCCGCGTTTTAGAGGCAGGTTACTTGATATGCAAAATTTTGATGGTAGCAAAATTGAAGAAATTGCTTTTTTGATTGGTAATAAACGAGACGAACACTTTGAACTTCGCTTAGGTACAATACATGCTGAATAAGAGGCTTTATGAGCTCTTTCGAATGTAATTTATAACAAATCTTTTCTGATTTCTAATTTTGACTATCTTTAAGAGATGATTCATATAGACCTTAAAGACCAGAATATTTTGGTAACCGGAGCTTCTGACGGTATTGGTAATGAAATTGCCTCTTATCTCATGACCATGGGGGCCAATGTTGGTGTTCATTATTTTAAGAATAAAAATGCTGCTCAAAATTTGATTGACCAGTTTCCTGATACAAATTCCCATATTTTTCAAGCAAATTTTGATATTATTACCGAAGTTCAACAACTTTGGCAAGAGGTTTTAGACAAGTTCGGGCACATTGATGCTATTGTCTTGAATGCAGGCGTATTTCTCAAGCAACCCATTGAGAATTCGACGAAAGATTGGTATGAAGTTTGGCAAGAAACGATGCGTATTAATCTGGATGCGCCCGCCTTACTAACTAAATTAGGGATTAGCCATTTTAAAAAACGACAAGGTGGAAGGTTTATCTATATTGCCAGCAGAGCGGTATTTAGAGGAGAAACTCAAGAATACCTTGGCTATGCTGCTTCTAAAGGTGGATTAGTTTCCCTGGCCAGAAGTGTAGCACGCTCATTTGGTAAGCTAAATATAAAATCTTTTATTATCGCCCCGGGGTTTGTCAAAACAAAAATGGCTGAACAGTTTTTTGGAGATCATGGATCACGGGTAATTTTGGATGAAATTGCACTAAATCAACTCACTATGCCTAAAGATATCAGTCCGTTGGTTGCCTTACTGTGCAGTGGTGCCATGGATCATACTACGGGTGCAACTATTGACCTGAATGCTGGAAGCCATATTCGATAGATTATTTTGCTTTTTGATTGTATTTGACCGATGCAGATGAACTAGACCTTTATGTTCTCGTATACTTATTCAAGCCGAGAGCCACCGGTTGTCCTAATTTAAATTCATCTTATTAATTACTGTTTTTAATGATATAAGTCATGTCTTTCTGTTACTGAACATCTTAAATTTATAGGAGAATTCCAATTCTTTGTTCATTTTTTTTCAGAGGATTGTAAAAATTTGACTATCATTAATTCTTTATAATATGCTTAATATCAATAAATTAGGATTAGGGCGCAAAATAGCTCTAACCATCGTATGCAGTGGATTGTTAAGTCTCGGATTTACATCATATGCTGATGGAGAAATAAAAGTGCAAACCCCAAAAGAAACTCCGGTTAAGGGGGAGGTTATCTGGCATGTAAAAGCCATTCACCCCGAAGGATTCTTTTTAGATGTAAAAGCACTCGATGAAGAAGGTAGGATGTATGATGTTAAGGCGATACAGGATGCTGACCAAACTTCCCTTATGGATATCAAAGTTTTGATGAACGGTAAAAGAATACCGGTTAAGATTCTGCAAAGTGATGGAAGGTTTATGCCTGTAAAAGCTATCACAGCAGAGGGTCAGATTCTGAATATTAAGGCGTTTAATTTAAAGGGAGAAAAGCTCGATGTTAAAGGCATTGGTCATTCAGGAAATGTCATTCATATCAAAGCCATTACCAAGAATAAGGAATTTTATGGGGTTAAAGCCATTTCTCCTTCTGGTCAATTAAATGATGTAAAAGGAGTTAAGGTGACTAAGAACGCTGTGGAAGGCAGTGTTAACGGTGTCCTGATACACGCGCATGTAAAGGCTATTGCGCAAACAGGTTGTTCATCTGATAGCTTTATCTGGCACATCAAAGCCATCCATCCGGAAGGATATACACTTGATGTAAAAGCCCTTGACGCTGATGGTCATGTCTATGATGTAAAAGCCATCCAAAATTCAAATCAAAGAAGCCTGCTCGATATTAAGGCCTTTATTGGAGATGCCTTACAACTTCCGGTAAAAGTAATTCACACTAAAGATGGTAATCAAACGATTAAAGCGATTGCCGAAGATGGCACTCTTTACGATATCAAAGCCCTTGACAAAAATGGTAATATGTTAGATGTCATAGGAAGCAGTAGATCAGGTAATTTGATCCATATCAAAGCTGTTCAAAAGAACGGCGAACTGTACGGAGTAAAAGCAATTTCACCTGAAGGAGAATTGAACAATGTAAAAGGCGTTAAAATGCTTAAAGAGGACGTTGAAATGGAAATTTCAGGAGTGAAAGTCTACGCCCATATAAAAGCAGTTCCCCAATAGAAAATATGGTTTTTGCTATTTAATTTCAAAGAATACAGGAACAGTAGTTTTTGTATGAAGCGGTTATTTTTAGAAAATTTCCTAATTATTATGTTTATTTTTACTATTTGTAAATAGTATTTATTTTGACGCGTCATCATGATGCTACAACTAAACTTTTAATGGAATTAAAAATGGATAAGGACCAAATCAGATATGATAAGATGAAATACAGCAGGTGTGGTAAAAGCGGATTGCTGTTGCCCAAAATATCTTTGGGACTCTGGCATAACTTTGCAGGAGTAGATATTTATGAAAATGCCAAGGATATGGTGCTAAGAGCATTCGATCTGGGTATTACACATTTTGATCTGGCAAATAATTACGGACCTCCACCGGGGTCAGCCGAGGAAACCTTCGGGAAAATTCTTCAACAGGAATTATCTACTTACCGGGATCAAATGATCATTACTTCTAAAGCAGGATATATGATGTGGCCTGGTCCATATGGAGAATGGGGTTCAAGAAAATACTTAATTTCAAGTTGCGATCAAAGTCTTAAAAGAATGGGTCTTGATTATGTCGATATTTTTTACAGTCACCGGCCAGATCCTGATACGCCTCTTGAAGAAACCATGATGGCTTTAGATCAGATTGTAAGATCAGGGAAGGCTTTGTATGCAGGAATCTCCAATTATGATCCTGAGCAATCTCAAAAGGCTTTCGATATACTCAGGTCATTGGGAACTCCCTGTGTGGTTCACCAGCCTTCCTACAGTATGTTCAATCGCTGGGTTGAAGATGGTTTATTGGATGTTTTAGAAGATAATGGCGTTGGTTCTGTAGTATTTAGTCCCTTATTTCAGGGTCTGTTAACTGATAAATACCTCAAGGGGATCCCGGAAGATTCCAGAGCAGCCAAATCGCATGGATTTTTACAAAGTTCTCAGATAACAGTGGAAAAAATAGAAAAAGTAAAGGCATTGAATAAAATTGCGAAGGAAAGAGGTCAGAAAATGTCGCAACTGGCACTTTCTTGGGTATTACGTGATCCTCGTGTAACAAGTGTCATTATCGGAGCAAGTAAAGTATCTCAGATAGAGGATGCTGTGGGAATCATTGATCATCCGGAATTTACCAAAGATGAACTCAACAGAATCGAAGCTATTCTAAAAGCCTGATCTCAGTTGAATAAAAAGCCCCCTAGTAAATGTTTAGGATTTCTTCCTGACAATGAATCTGGAGACTATTTAAGCCATTGACTTGATGCCATAATACTGAATAGGTAAAAACAAATCCAAACTGACTATATTCATTTCAATCTATTTTGACTTTATTGTAATTTTAAGGATAAATTCTCTTCATGAGCCTATTGAAAACACTTAAGTATGGTCTTTTAATATTTATGCTCTATGGGGGGGTATGCCATGCACAGCAAACCTCCCAAACCAGATTTCAGGTATTGGATCAGCAGTCTGAACTTCCTGTTGTATACGCAACGGTTATCCTTGAGCATGCGCAAGTTGGCGTTATTTCTGATGATAATGGTAACTTTAGAATACCTGAAATTTATAAGATTCGCAAGGATACAATTAGGATCTCATGTATTGGATATAGCACGCTATTGTTGCCTTTGGAACGGCAAAAGGATAATGAGATCAATACCATCCTCTTATCTACTAAAATAGAATCTTTAGACGAGGTGAACTTGGTCTTTCATAAAAGAAAAAAAAAGATGTCACCCGGCCGAATCATAAAGGAAGCCATCAAACGGATTCCAGACAACTATCCTGTCAAACCTTTTTCATACATAGGGTATTATAGAGACTATCAACAGATAGAAGACAGTACTTATTTAAAAAATAAGGGTATCGAAGATGAAAATGTGTACATCAATTTGAATGAGGGAGTCATTCAGGTTTTTGATGCAGGCTTCGGAACAAATAGGCTCACGGATAACGCAAATCAAACTGTTCTTTACGAATTTCAAAGTAATACAGATTTCCCTGTTGATACCTCGCTCACGATTCCTTATGATAACCGAAAACAAAAGTACCTTGATGGTGTTATCATTTCGCCTCTTGGGGGCAATGAGCTAAACCTATTACATTTGACTAATGCATTGAGAAACTACAATCGCATGTCCTTTTCCTTTGCTCATGTTTTTAACCAAAATTTTTTGGGTAACCATATTTTCAAGTTGAACAAACTGCTTTATTTGGATGATGTACCCATTTATGCCATAGATTTTGTTTCTAATTATAAAAGAGTAAATCCTGGTTATCATGCCGAAGGAAGTATTTTCATCTCAAAGCAAGATTATGGAATTTATAATCTTGACTACAAGTTGTTTAATGGTAAAAATAATTTAATGTACAGGGTAAACATTGCTTATAAACCGATAGGGGATCGATATTATTTAAATTATATCACCTTTAACAACTATTTTGAGGTAAAAGGAGGAGATTTCTTTAAAGTTGATCAGGTCGTATATGACCATCAAAGTTCAAGTTTTCAAGTATTCTTTAACGAAGCAATAAATCCCGATTCTATTGGGATAGGGCAAAAACAATTTAAGTTGTTAAGTAATGGTGAACCCATAGAAATTTTAGATATTACTCTTCTGGAGCCAAAAATCATAAACATCAAGATTAAATCTTCAACTCAAATTGAAAAAGCCATAGTTAATGATGGAATTCGCTACGATATCAAGAAATTAAAGGATGTGAAGGGAAGAATTTTAAATAAACAAAATTTTCTCCGAGCTGATCAATTCAGGGAAATCTTTGTACAGAAGGTTTTTCCAGAGATAGGTATCGATACGACTTATGATTTTGTTAATAAGGGACTTCCGCTTAAAGCTTCTAAGCAAAATTCTTTCAAAGGGAAAGAAACCTATTGGATCAACACTCCCTTAAAAGCAAGTAAATAAAATTGCAACTATAAATTCGTATATTTGTAAGACTATCAAGAAAACAAAACAAAAGACAAATTGGTTGTAATTAACTGACCTATAGGTTTTTGTTTTAATCCAAAATCAATCAATCACATATATGTAGAGGGTCACTTGTTGTGATTTTAGTGAACCTTTCATTTTTCGCTGATGTTTAATAAGACAATATATCAGTATTCATATTGAAAATTGAGTAGATGAAAAGAAATAAAAAAAGAACAGGATTTCAGTTTGAACTTTTTGAAAAGGTTGTGAAAAGTCCTTTTGACACCCTTTTTGACATCTTCAAAGAATTGATTACGCATACATCCGGTGATTTTGATGAAGCACTGGATTGGCTCGAACAGTTGGATCAGGAGTATAAGCTTACCAATGAAAACTATACCCTTGACGATTTTGTCGAAGAACTTAAGGAGAAGGGCTATATTAAGGAGGAAATAAAACCTGATGGAACTTATGATAAAAAAATCACGGCCAAAACAGAAAGAGCGATCAGGAAAAATGCCTTAAATCAGATTTTTGGGCAGATTAGAAAAAAAGGAGCAGGGAATCACAAAACAAAAAGTAGTGGCCTGGGTGATGAACATACAGGAGATCTTCGAGAATTTCGTTTTGGAGACGCCTTGGAAAACATCAATATCACAGAGAGTTTAAAAAATGCACAGGTCAATCATGGTTTTGGCAATTTTCAGCTTACTGAAAATGATCTGATCGTTGAAGATACGCATCACAAGGCTCAAATGAGTACGGTACTGATGATCGATATCAGTCATAGCATGATCTTATACGGAGAAGACAGAATTACGCCGGCCAAAAAAGTGGCTATGGCGCTGGCAGAATTGATTACTACGCGATATGCTAAAGACACACTTGATATACTCGTTTTTGGTAATGATGCCTGGCCCATACAGCTCAAAGATTTGCCTTATTTACAGGTAGGACCTTATCATACCAATACGGTGGCGGGCTTGCAATTGGCCTTGGATTTATTAAGAAGAAAAAGAAATACGAACAAGCAGATCTTTATGATCACTGATGGTAAACCAAGTTGTGTTAAAATGCCTGACGGAACCTATTATAAAAACAGTAATGGTCTTGATGAATTTATAGTGGATAAATGCTATCAAATGGCGTCACAAGCCAGGAAATTGCATATTCCTATTACCACTTTCATGATCGCTCAGGACTCATATTTACAAACTTTTGTAGATCAATTCACCTTATCAAACAGAGGAAAGGCCTTCTATACGGGACTTGATGGTCTAGGAGAAATGATCTTTCACGATTACGAAAATAACAGAAAAAAAAGAATTCGATAATGGATATACATATAAAAACGCTAGGCGAACTTAAGAAACAAGGCTATCGCAGCAGAAGCATCAAGACAGAACTCAGGGAGAACCTTATTGAGAATATCAAAAATGGACAAGCGTCCTTTACAGGAATTCATGGTTATGATGAAACAGTCATTCCACAAATGGAAAGGGCCATACTTTCTGAACACAATATTAATCTTTTAGGTTTAAGAGGGCAGGCCAAAACAAGACTGGCTAGATTGATGGTTCAACTATTGGATGAATATATTCCGGCTATTACAGGTTCTGAGATCAATGATGATCCTTTGATGCCTATCAGTAATTTTGGAAAGGAACAGGTTGCAAAATTGGGTGATGAAACTCCGATTACCTGGATCCACAGAGATCAACGATTCTACGAAAAGCTAGCGACTCCTGATGTGACCATTTCTGATTTGATAGGAGATATTGATCCGATCAAAGCGGCGAATTTAAAGTTGAGTTACGCTGATGAAAGAGTAATTCATTTTGGGATGATCCCTCGTGCTAATCGCTGTATTTTTGTGATTAATGAATTACCAGATCTTCAATCAAGAATTCAAGTAGCCTTATTTAATATACTGGAAGAGGGTGATATACAAATAAGAGGATTTCAGGTAAGGTTGCCTTTGGACTTGCAATTTGTATTTACGGCCAATCCTGAAGATTATACCAACAGGGGTAGTATAGTGACACCATTGAAAGACAGAATCGGATCTCAAATTCTAACCCATTACCCTAATTCGATTGAAGTTGCCAAGACCATTACGGCACAGGAAGCAAAATTGCAGAACACCAGGGTTTGTGAAATTCATATACCCGAACTGGCAAAGGACCTTGTTGAACAAATTGGTTTCGAGGCACGAAAAAGTGAATTTGTGGATAGTAAAAGTGGTATCAGTGCAAGAATGAGTATTACGGCTTACGAAAATTTATTAAGTACCGCAGAGCACAGATCTCTGGCTTCGGGCGAGACCCGAACCAGTATTCGTTTTGCAGATATTCTTGGGATGATTCCGTCGATCATAGGAAAAGTTGAGCTGGTTTATGAAGGAGAGCAGGAGGGAGCCGCTTTTGTTGCGGAAAAATTGATTGGATCTGCGTCAAAAACACTATTTGACAATTATTTTCCGGTAATCAAAAAGCTAAAGCATGAAGAAGAGAAAGATACCTATGATGCTGTAATGCAATGGTTTTTTGAACAAAGTTCGTTTGAATTGATGGATGACGGTACGGAAAATGAATACAGCGAGTCTTTAAACAGAATTGGAGCCCTTGATGAACTCATTACAACCTATATGCCTGATGTGATGGCTGAGGACAAACTTTTCATCAAAGAATTCGTGCTATGGGCGCTTGTAGAATACAAAAAACTGAATAAAAAAAGGATTGTCAAAGGTTTTGAATTCAAAGACTCATATGGGGCCTATCTATCTAATTTGTAGGATGTTTATCATTAAAAAAAGCGCCAAAAGGCGCTTTTTTTAATTCCTATTTAGAAAGATCTTTTACTTTTTAAGCATTTGAAGGAACTTTAACACCTTCACCAACTTCCTTAGGAGATACAATCTTATTATCTGACAGAACTGTCGTGATATGAACATCTGTATTCTCAATTTTATATTCTTTTCTGAATCCTGTTAATTTTACTTTAATATTTTTTTCAGGTGCACCCAGACTCACAAATTCTTTGATCATTTGTAAGACATCATAATCGATATATATAGAATAAGAAGCGTCAAGTACAAGTTTACTATTTTCGGGTAAATGGGCAAAAGTTTGTTTAATGGCTGCCTTGTTCAAAAATGATACTTCCTGAGCCAATTCCATATGAATAGTCTTATCCGAACTATAATCTTCCTGTTTGAAAATATAAGCAAGTTTAAGGTTTCCTTTAAGAATAAAGTAAATACTAACAGTCAATCCAATGCCAACTCCAACGAGTAGATCGGTAAAAATAATCGCAACTACCGTTACTACAAAAGGAATAAACTGAAACTTTTTATTATTCTTCCACATGTGAACAAAAACTCTCGGACTTGCAAGTTTAAATCCAATAACAATTAAAACAGCGGCCAATGAGGCCAAAGGAATTCTATTTAAAAGCATGGGAATAGCCAATACGGCTAATAATAGAAACGCACCATGAGCAATTGCTGCTATTTTAGTTCTACCACCCGCATTCATGTTTGCCGACGATCTTACAATAACTGAGGTCATTGGAATACCACCAATCATGCAACTCAATATATTTCCAAGCCCTTGGGCTTTTAATTCTCTGTTGGTATTGGTATATCTTTTTAAAGGGTCCAATTTATCAGAGGCTTCAACACATAATAAGGTTTCAATACTTGCTACTGCTGCAATGGTAAGAGCGATTACCCAAACTTCTTTATTAGCAATTTGACTAAAATCAGGCAAACTAAATTGACTGAAAAAAGCAGACATAGATTTAGGTACAGGTAAACTTACCAAATGATCGGGGCCTACCAATAGAGAAGATCCTGAGATTCTAAATGTTTCATTTATAATTACTCCTGTCAACACTGCTACTAATGCACTTGGTATGGCTTTGATATTCGATAGAAATGGTATTTTTTCAAAAGCAATTAAAACGAATAAAGAAGCTATGACGATAATTACAGCTCCTGGATGCATAAAATTAACGGCATCAATCAGTGTGTCAAACATATCATGACTTCCTTCTTTGTCGATATGAAAATAATCTCCTTCATGAATAACATCATAACCAATGGCATGAGGTAACTGGGTAAGAATAATAATGATACCAATGGCTGCGAGCATTCCTTCGATTACATTCGATGGCAGGTAATTTGAAACTATCCCCGCTTTTATATAACCTAAAACTAATTGGACTACCCCAGCTAACACCCCTGCTAAAAGAAAGGCTTCAAAAGAACCTAGGCTAGCAATGGCTGAAAGAATAATTGCAGTCAAACCTGCAGCCGGACCCGACACACTTAATTGTGACCCACTAAACAGGCCTACTACAATTCCACCTATTACCCCTGATATAATTCCAGAGAATAAAGGGGCTCCACTTGCCAATGCAATTCCCAAACAAAGAGGAAGTGCCACTAAAAAAACGACCAACCCTGCTTGTAAATCGGATTTTAAATACTTGGTGCTTAAGTTTTTCATATGGAGGAGTTTAGTGAATTTAAGTTCTTATTTAGATGGAAACAAATTAGCAATAATTCATTGATTTCTATGTCGACTTTACAAACTTTAATACGCTATCTCATAGCGCCTTTATTTAGTGATGATATCAGGTAAATGTTCAGGACAATTTCTATATTTTTGCAATGCTTAACAACCTAATTTGTTAAGGTGTATTATGATTACATCAATAGTGCTATTGATCCTTGGATTCGGTCTTCCATATGGATATTATTATTTTACCAAGAATCCTCAGTTTGGAGGGAAATTGACAAAAGAGGAAATACAGCGTCTTCAAAAATCCAAATATTGGAAAAAAGGTAAATTTGAGAATCAGTCAAAAACGACCATGGATATGAGTTTGACATCCTTGCCCGGACTTATTAGGGAAAATGTAAAGGGAAGGAAAACCAGAGATCCGAATGGGGACGTACCAATAAAGCCATTTAAGGCCGTTTCATTTGAGAAGGATGGTAAGCCTAAGTTTATTTGGTATGGCCATTCTGTTCTTTTACTACAGATCAATGATAAAAACCTGCTTATAGATCCTATGTTTGGACCTGACGCTTCACCTGTAGGGCCAATAAGAACTAAAAGGTTTTCAAAAGATAGTTTGAATTTGATAAAGGGTCTTCCTCCAATCGATGCTATTTTAATGACCCATGACCATTATGACCACCTTGATTTTGAAAGTATACGCCTCTTGAAACAAAAAGTCGCATGCTTTATGGTGCCTTTGGGCTTAGGAAGACATTTGGAGCACTGGGGTGTAGAGAAAAAAAATATTTCCGAATTTGACTGGTGGCAGGAAGTCAAAATTTTTGATTTGGAATTTATATTCACACCTTCTAAACACTTTTCCGGACGTGGTGCTTTAGATCGGGCCAAATCCTTATGGGGAGGTTGGGTGATCAGATCTTCACAACACAGCATATATTGGAGCGGAGATGGAGGATATGATGAGAATTTTAAACTAGTAGGGGAGCGATTTGGTCCTTTCGACTGGGGCTTTATGGAATGTGGACAGTATAATGAGCGATGGCATCAGATCCATATGTATCCTGAAGAAGTTGTGCAGGCAGCGATTGATGCAAAAGTAAAATTTGCTATACCGGTGCATTGGGGCGCCTTTAGCCTTGCACTTCATCATTGGACAGATCCAATAGTACGATTTGTAAAGGAGTCCGAACAAAAGCAGCAGGCTTATTTAACACCAAAACCGGGAACCACTATCAAAATGGGCGAAAATATATCTGAACCCTGGTGGGAGCCTTATCAGTAGTCACCTCTTAAAATAATTCGTTTTTGACGCTGTCAATATAGCTGTCGCTAACTGGAATGGTATGTTCTCCAAGAATTAAATCCCTTCCTTTAAGAGCGTTCACTTTATTTTTATTGATGATAAAAGATCTGTGAACTCTTAAAAATAAATTGGCATCCAAGGATTTTTCTAAAGATTTAAGACTTTGGTAAGACATTATTTTTTTATCGCCTAAATGATAGTGCACATACTCTCCATCACTTTGGATAAATAGGATATCATCTAGTACAATTTTATGTAAATCATATCCTGACTTAACCGTAATGATTTTATTGTCGACATTCTTTTCAGTAGAGCCCAGCTTATTTATAGCCTGTAAAAACCTTTCAAAAGTGATAGGTTTTAATAGGTAGTCTATTGCATTTAAATCAAAACCTTCCAGCGCGTATTCTGCATAAGCAGTAGTAAAAATCACCTTACAGCTGTCCGGTAACATACTCGCAAGAGTTGTACCTTTTAAATCAGGCATTTGAATGTCTAGAAATACAAGATCAATAGCTTGATCCTTTATGATGCTTAAGGCTTCAACAGGGTTTTCATAAGTGCCAACCACTTCAATATAATCTATCTTGTCTGCATAAGTTTTCAGCAAAGTTCTTGCTAACTCCTCGTCATCTATGATCAAGCATCTCAACATTATTTCAAATTTTAATGAATAAATCTATTGAGAACTCCGTGTCGTTCTCATCAATTTTAAGTTTATACGAGTCGGGATATAAGATGGCCAATCTTTTCTTTACATTTTCAAGTCCAATTCCGCCAACTTCATCTTTTTCAATTTTAATGAGAGGTTTACTGTTCTTGACTTTTAGCTCAATTTGTGTTGTGTTTGCTATTATATCAATATTGATAAACGCTCCATTACGTTTTTCAATATGACTATGCTTTAGTGCATTTTCAATAAAAGGAATAAATATCATAGGAGCTACCGGAGCCATAGGATCTGCTATTTCGTAATGCGTATTTATTGGATATTTTTCACTGCTTTTTAATGAAAACAATTTGATGTAGTTTTCTATATAATCAATTTCTTTTTGTAAAAACACCTTTGGTCGTTCACATTCATACAGAACGTACCTAAGCATGTTTGATAAGTAGCTGATGCTTTCCTGAGTTCGTGTTGCATCTATGGCTGATAAGGCATAAATGTTGTTGAGCGAATTGAATAAGAAATGAGGATTTATCTGTGTTTTAAGCAATTTTAATTCCGTTTGTAAATGCTCTGTTTCGACCCTTAAATGTTCTTCCTCTTTTTTTCTCGCAAAAATAAAAACTTCTATAAAAGCAGCCATGATAAATGATATTGACAGCATAAGAAAATGAATAAAGAACCGGGTAGGTGGAGCTCCCTGTGGCATAAAGCGTGCTCTGCCCTGAGGAAGACGATTGGTGTTTTCTTGTTCCATTCCTGGAGGAGGTGCTTGGCGCCTTGTTTCTATCTGTTGTTCAGGTCTTATTGGTAATTGCCTTAAGCTTGAGGATATCTGCGCACAAAACAGTATAGAAACCAATGATATCAATGCAAACAATAAGTATCGCTTTTTAAACAATAAGGTCTTCGCACCATAAAAAATAAGTCCGGCGATAAGCCCAACTTGAAATAGATATGCCACAGCATTATCCAGCAAATAATTTGAATTAAAATCTTGTCCTGCCAAAAGGATAAGCCAGAGAATAAGCCATAAAAATGACTGTAAAAGAAAACGTTTCCATTGATTCATAGTACAAATTAAAACAATTAAAAATGAATGCTTCTTGAAAATGGCCAAAATTCAACACCCTAAATATGTGTTTAACCGGACATAAAATGTCATTGACTGAAAAGAAAATAGCATTCATTGAAAACAACATTTTTCAATGTTACTTTCCATGTTCTTTGTAGTCAAAATAGTAAATAAAAACATTTAAAATTATGATACGAAACACATTTAAAACAGCAAGTTTAGTAATGATCTTATGCCTTACAATTATTTCAACTTCAACCTATGCCCAACAACGAGGAGGACAAGGAGAAAGACAACAAGGTCCACCACCAATACCGTCTACAAAACAAATTAATAAAATGGTAAGTGATTTAGCCGATGAAATTTCATTAACTGAACAACAAGAGGAACAAGTATTGGAATTATATACAAATCATTTTGAAGAAATAGAAAGTAAAACAAAATCTGGAAGACCTGAAAGAGATGAAATGGAATCTTTTAAAAGGGATTTTGAGAATGATGTAAGAAAAGTTTTGTCTGAAGATCAGCAAGAGTTATATACAAGTTATATGAAAAATAATCGTCCAAAAAGAGGGGGAGGAGAAAGAAAAAAATAAAACGACGCCTAGATTCCTGTGGCTATTTTGAAATATATGTATTCTATAAAAAATGAAAATCAAATGAAAACACTTAAAAAAAACCTGAAACTACTTTTTGTTGCATTAATATTTAGTGCTTCAATGATCACCTTGAATTCATGTAGTGATGATAAAAACGACATTACCACAAAAATTGAAGAAGGAAACGAAGAAGAAATTGATGATACCGATTTTGAAGCAACAGATTGGACTGCAGAAACACATAGCAAAGCTGCAGATCCAAATTTTGATGAAATTTTTGAGGATAATGCCGTTAAAAGGCTGGATATAGTGATCACTGAAGATCGTTGGGAAAGTATGTTGGAAGATATGACAGGTCTTTATGGAACCTTTGGTGCGGGCGGTGGTCCGGGTGGAGGATTAACTGATACTGATGAAGACCCAATATTTGTGCCAGCTGAAGTGTTTTATAATGGTAAAGAATGGTATCGTGTTGGGGTTCGTTTTAAAGGAAATTCAAGTTTGCAAAGTAGTTGGCAATCCGGAATTTTAAAATTGGCCTTTAAACTTGATTTTGATGAGTTCGAGGATGATTATCCACAAATAGATAACCAACGTTTTTATGGATTTAAAAAATTGAGTCTGAAAAACAATTATGATGATACTTCTATGTTACGAGAAAAAGTAGCAGGGGATGTGTTTAGAAATGCAGGTTTAGCAGGATCCCATACGGCATTCTACACCCTTTATGTAGATTTTGGAGAAGGCCCAGTTTATTTCGGATTGTATACTTTGGTTGAAGAAGTTGATGATACGGTATTAGATACACAATTTTCTGACGATGATGGTAATTTATACAAACCAGATGGTGATGCTGCAAGTTTTGCAACAGGGACTTATGATGAGGATGAGTATGTAAAGAAAAACAACGAGGATGAAGCTGATTTTTCGGATGTTGAAAGTTTGTTGACGATTCTGCATGATGACTCAAGAACTTCAGATGCAGCTGCTTGGAGAACCAATTTGGAATCGATTTTTGACACGGATGTTTTTTTGAAATATTTGGCTGTAAATACTGTAATTCAAAACTGGGATACCTATGGTAGAATGACCCATAATTATTACTTGTACAATAATCCAGACACTGAGAAATTAACTTGGATTCCCTGGGATAATAATGAGGCTTTACAAGAAGGCAAAATGGGAGGTTCAGCAGCGCTTGATTTTTCAGATGTGTCAGGAACTCAATGGCCTCTAATAGGGTATTTATACCAAGATGAAGTGTATAAAGCTAAGTATGATGCTTATGTTCAGGAAATTGCAGAAGGGCCTTTTAATGTGAATACGATCCAATCTCAATATGCAAGCTACGCTGCTTTGGTTGAAGAATATGCAATTTCTGAGATTGCTGGTTATACATTTTTAAGAGCTGGTTCTGATTTTCAAAACGGAATAAATCAACTTAACGCTCATGCATCAGAGCGAGCAACTGCGGTAAATAATTATTTAAAATAATCAATTATGAAAAATGGAATCAAAATGAAACTGCTTGTTCTTATGGTTATTCTTTTTGGGATCGCCTGCGGAGATAGTAATGATACTACCATTCAAAACGGCGGAGAATTGGAAACACCGGATTGTTCGGAAACTTCTAGCGTATTTACAATTAATCTTGAGGCTGATCAATGTGACGTAGATATTCAATCTGAATTAGGACTAGAGAGCTTATACCAGGAAACGGTTTCAGGATCCACAAGAAGTATAAGAATAAATGGTATAGCCAGTCACTATGTTGGGGAATTCCCCAACAATGGTAACCCCAATACGATTTCAAGTTCGACTGAATCATTTTTAATGACGACTGAACCAAGCCTGGCCAATCGAGTTACTTATGGCCGTGGCTATACCTTTGGGGTGTTATTTTCAGGTGTGGCGGTTGATCCCTATACAGCAGAATTTTTTCAGGGTTCGAATGGCACCAATATGGAATGGAGTATTACCACTTTACAATCAACCAGGAATTTGGGTTTAGATTGCAATAATGCTCATGTACAGCCTACCGGAAGGTATCATTATCATGGTACACCTTCCAATTATATTGATGGCCTTGATGGTGCTGATGGAACGCAAATGATCAAAATTGGGTATGCAGGAGATGGATACCCAATATATTATAAGTATGGATATGCTGAAGACGAAACAACCATTATTGCCATGGATTCTGGATATAAGTTAAAAACTGAAGAAAGAGGCGGGGACGGTCTGTCTGCTCCGGATGGTTGCCCTGATGGTTATTATTTTAACGATTATGAATACGATGCTTCAGTTTCAGTTTTAGATGAATGTAATGGAAGAATGGGGAAAACACCTGAATCAGATAATGAGTACTATTATGTCATAACAGATAATTTCCCATCATCCCCCTTGTGTTTTTCAGGCACGCCTGATGATAGTTTTAGTTTTTTTTAGAGTAGATTTTGTATTAATCGGCCTTCTTTTTTTAGACAGTAAAGGAGGCCAAATTTTTTAAGAATGAAAAAATCAATTCAGCTAATAATCATCTTTGTCTTACTCTTTGTTAGTGTTTCAGTTGAGGCACATAATCCGGACGAGATCAGTTATTTTTATGAGATCCACCAAAATAGAGGGGAGCTAAAAATACATTTGACACCAAAAGGAGCTATTGATCTGCTTAGGGAGATCCATCCGAAATTACAGAGCCAAACGGTCATTCAGTTAGACGATTACCTTTTAGATTTTACTTCCTATTTTAATGAGCACATCAAATTGAAGTTAAACAGTCAGTTGGTTAGATTGAAATTTTTAAAAGCTGAATTGAATGCTCATGATGCGACCATTTTGTTTGAACTGGAACAAATACCAGAAGCGATTAACACCTATGATATAACGCTTAGTAGTTTTACAGAGATCTATTGCAGAATTGACAATATCGTATTTTTTGATATTAATGATCATCATGATATTTGTTATTTAAACAAAGAAACGCAACATTACAGGGTAGAGATCCAAAGCAACGACTCTCCGTCAATTCACCAAGAGAATAATTCAAACTATTTATGGTTATTAGCTTTATTCCCAGTAATCGGAGCAGCAGGTTGGGCATTTCAAAGAAGACATTAAAGCAGATAAATGCTTATAGGGTCTTAATAGTACAGCTCGTCTTTGTTTATCAACAGTTGGGTAAGTCAAAATTTACCAGTACGCAGGTCTGACATACATTTGTCGTATAATAATTAAATATATATATCATGAAAACAATAATCGACAGTAACGCATCAAATGAAACAAGATCCAGTAATTTTTCAACTTTTAGAGATAGTAAGAGGGTGAGATGGTCAAATCATAGAAATTACGGCTATTAGGTCAATGAAACAATGAGACAATGAAACAATGAAACAATGAAATGATGAGACAATGAGACAATGAGACAATGAGACAATGAAACAATGAAACAATGAAACAATGAAACAATGAGACAATGAGATAATGAAATAATGAGACAATGAAATAATGAAAAATCAAGTATGGAACTAAAACGAATTCCACCGTAAAAAACCTTAACAATTTTGTTAAGGTTTTTTTTTGTGCTTTATTTTTTTACATAAAGAGATCAAAAGATACTATGCACTTTCATGATTTTTGAGATCTATAAGATATTTTGATTTCTATGTATTTATTTAAAAGAATGAATGCCTTTACTTACGATATGACTCCTTATTTTCTTAAGATGACGATGGGGAAAAGCTAATAGCACAACTCGTCACAGTTAATTGACAGTTCGGTAATTCAAAATTTACCAGTACGTTGATGCGACATACATTTGTTGTATAATAATTAAATATATATATCATGAAAACAATAATCGACAGTAACGTATCAAATGAAACAAGATCCAGTAATTTTTCAACTTTTAGAGATAGTAAGAGGGTGAGATGGTCAAAC
>RCND010000058.1_pt1 | contig 55309 bp, 46 predicted proteins | sample 2041351 | NCBI WGS metagenome assembly RCND01 (sample SAMN09708230, study PRJNA481090) | Marine sediment metagenome, whole genome shotgun sequencing project. | biome: marine sediment; feature: ocean; material: sediment; isolation source: Sewage treatment plant 12B marine sediment (STP12B) ... | reverse complement strand
TCTGCCAACTTTTCTTAGGGGTTTGTTTGTGTTTTCAAGTTTTCAAAATGGCAGATCATCAAATCCGGAATCATTCTCAGGTGGATTTGAAGGGAAAGGAGCTTCGCCTGATTCACTGTTCGCGATTGGAGTCTCACTTGTGGGTTCGCCAGATTCGTTCGAAAGTTTCTCGATGCGCCAGGCTTCGAGGTTTGTAAAATAGGATACCTGGCCATCTTTTTCCCACTTTCGACCTCGAAGGTTAAAGGCGACTTTAACAGTGTCGTCAATGTTGACCTGATCCAGCAGTGCACATTTATCCTGTGTGGATTGGAATTTAATAAAGTCGACAAATTCATATCCGGTGGCACTGTTAGATTTTATCTCCAGGACAAATTCGCGTTTCTGGAATCGGTCCGAGACCTTCTGTGTTTCGAATTTTTCTGCCAGACGGCCGTTTATCTCGAAGCTCATACTTGATTTCTTTATCAGTTAGAATGTAAATTTAAGGATAGTATATTGAAGATAGCCACAATTCGATCTCTATGATCAAAAAAAAGGCTGTTCGCATGGCGGACAGCCTTTTTATTTAATAGGTGGCGTGCTATTTTACTTCAACCAATTCAACTTTAAAAATCAGTGTTGAGTTAGCCGCGATGGGGCCAGATGCTCTTGATCCATATGCCAGGTTGGAAGGAATATAGAACATATAAGTCGAACCAGCAGGCATCAACTGGAGACCCTCTATCCATCCAGGGATTACTCCATTCAGAGCGAAAGACATGGTTTCACCGGTATCGTAGTTACCGTCAAATATTGTTCCGTCGAGAAGCGTTCCTTCATAAAACACAGATACAGTTGAAGCTTCGGTGGGCATGGGACCATCACCCAGGGTGACAACCTCATATTGTAAACCGGATTCTGTTGTAGTCACCCCTTCTCTTCTACCATTTTCTTCAAGAAAGGCGAGACCCGCCTCAAGCGTTTCAAAGGATTCTTCTTCAACTTTTTGTTGCTCAACATTTGAGAGAGCCATAGTGAGGTCTTGGAATATAGTCTTTGCACTCAGAGGATCATAAGAAGATGAGTCTTTCAGTACTTGCAGCAGACCAGAAGCGAGCAAATCGCCATCAACATCCCAGGGAGCCTGGTCAAGACCGTAACCATAGTTCAATCCCAGGAAATAGTTCAGAGAGTCATTTTGGTTTTTTAGGGTAATCTGACTTTCAGGCTTAACACTACTGCTGGTACCTGTTCCAATAAAATATCCTACAGCCATGGCTGCTACTGCCACTACAATGAGTGTGATAATCTGTTTGTTCATGTGAGTTCTTAGTTAAAAATATTGCATGCGAAGATAAAAGAAATATTATAGACCACACAATTATCTTTTAATGGCCCTGATCATCTCTATTTTCCCTGGTGGCCCAGCCACTTTAGATACATCAAAACCACAGGAGTTCAGTGCTCTGCGCACCTTTCCCTTTGACGAATATGTAACCAGAATGGCTCCTGTATCAGTGACCTGGCTGACTGAATCAAAGATATCACCAGTCCAGAGTTCAGGTTGTTTATCGGGCGAAAATGCGTCAAAGTATACCAGGTTGATATTTGGAGAGAGTTTCATGGATCTGAAATCAGCCTCTTCTTTGTACAGGGTGAAACGATCCGAGATTTGGACAACTTCTCCCCATGGACAGCTGTGCATGCGATGAAGAGTACCTTTCGGTAAATGCTCAACAACCTTTTCATAGTTCAAAAGCTTGTATTCGCTTTCCTTTAAGGGGTATTTTTCAACAGCATGGTAGTTGATGATCAGGTTCAGCGAAATTGATTCTGCCAGTGTCAAAAGAGCATTCAGACCGGTACCAAAGCCCAACTCCAGGATATTGACAGAAGGCTCTTTTACAGTAAGTAGACCCTGTTTGATAAAGACATGCATCGATTCCTGGATAGCACCATGCGTAGAATGATATGGCTCATCCAATCCATGAACAAACATAGTGTGGGAACCATCTTCGGTAATCATAATGCTTCTCTCCATCCGCCAAAAATACTGAATCTTAATAAAATCTGTCCAGGTTCGTTTTATTTCATGGTATACTTGTAAGAGATGAGGACGAGGTTTCAGATAGAGAAGCGAAAAGATGCAGCAGGCAACTTGCTCTCCGCGGATCGCCCGGTGTTTATGAGTGTCACTTTCGGTGGTAACCGGGTTATTATTGGGACTGGAATAAAAGTCGATATGAACGGATGGGATGCAGATCTTCAAAAAATTCAAGAGGCCTACCCGGGAGCGCAAGGTCTCAATAACTGGCTGGAAAGTATGCAGGATATAGCAGCAAAAACAATGGAGGCACTGCAACATTCGGGTGAGGAGCTAAGTCCTGAAAATTTTCGACAACTGTATCAGCGCTTAAAGCCAAAGTACTCAGGGGGATTTTTTGATCTTTTTTTTCAATTCATGGAGAGCAATAGTTCCAACTGGAGCAACGCCACCTATCGCAAAGTCAGAACCCTCTATAAGCTCCTGCGAGAATTCGATGATCAGTCCCAAACCCCCATTTCATTTCATAAGCTGGATGCACAGTTCCTGGAAGGTTTTACAGCTTTCTGTCAGGAGAAAGGCTACCAGTATTCGACCATTTATAAAACAGTAAATAACCTGGTCTGGTTCCTGAATTGGGCTACAGATAAGGGCTATAACGTATATCGTGAATACAAAGAGTTCTATAAACTGATGAATGCCCCGGAGCAAAAATCTCAAATTCCATTGTTCCTGCGCTGGGCTGAACTAATGCAATTAAAGGAGTACCCCACAGATAACCGAAGGATGGAGCGGGTGAGGGATCTCTTCTGTTTCATGTGTTTTGCAGGTCTAAGATTTTCGGAGTTGCAGAGACTGCAAAAGGAAGATTTAAAAGAGGGCGAAATTGTTGTACGGGGACAGGGTGGCGGAGTTCGGGTTATCCCAATGAATACATATGCCCTGCTGATTCGTCAGAAATATGAAAATAAGTACTACCTGAATAACACAGCTTTCCCGTCCATGAGTATTATCACCATGAATAAGTACCTCAGACTCATGGCTAAGGATCTTGGACTTAACAGAATGATTTATACTGCCATTGCAGGCGAGGAAGGACTGCCACTTTACAGTCGTTTAACAGCTGGAACTGCAGTGAATACCTTTATTAAGAATGCCATTGAAATGGAGGTCCCGATTGAAATAATCTCCAGATTTACCGGGGTTCAGAATGATAGCCGGGTCCGACGGTTTAAATCGGATCTTGCCATTGAGGAAATGAAGAAATTCAATCTTTAACCGGCAGGTACTCCTCGAATATCTTATCCATAGATTTGAAGATATTGTATGGCCCCTGGCCGTGGAGCGCTTCCACCTGTTTTAGAAGTTGGGCAATGCTTTCCCGTTGGGTGCTGTCCTCGTGCGGACAACTCTTTTCTACTTTAACCAGGTCATTTAGACTGGCATATTCTTCCAGCATTCGTTCATCCAGGTCCATCATGGGCCGGATCAGTTGAATTCGTCCTTCAAACATCTTCAGGGAGTAGGGGAGAGAGCTAATGGAACCGTGATAGATCATATTCATCAGGAGTGTCTCTATGGCATCGTTTCGGTGGTGCCCCAGGGCCAGTTTATTACAGTTCAGTTCTTTCGTAAGATTGAACAGTTCTTTTCGGCGCTGCCAGGAGCAAATAAAACAGGCAGCTTTTGAAGGATCCTTTGTAAGATCGGGGGCTGTGGTGCGGTAATGGAGTGGAATGCCCAGGCTATCGCAAAAGGAGCTCAGTTTTTCCCGGTTTATTTCATAACCAATACCTGTGGCCTCAATATGGGCAGCGGATATTTTGAAATCAAATGGGACCGCACGTAAGCGTTCAGCCAGGGCTTCCAGCAAAATCATGGAATCCTTTCCACCAGAGAGTCCCACAAGTAGATGATCACCTTCGCCGATCAGTGCATGATCCCGCATGGTGGTGCCCATCTTGCGACAGATCTTCTTAAATAGCTTTTCAGATTGAACCTGTTCCGGTGTTTTACTCATCAGACCTGGTGATTTTTACAGAAAAGAGAGCTGTCCGAAATACCGAGGGGTATGAAAATCAGGTTTGGAGCAAAGTACAGGTTTCCATGAGAGGAAATGCGGCTGCTTCAGTTTGTCGCCGCACTTGTAAAAGTTAGCATGCGCATCCACTCCCGAAAGTGTTTCCAATGTGGAAAAATGAAAGGTAGCTGTCGGAATTTCAATCTGCATTTCCCATTTGGTTCTCTCATCCAGGCTTTCGATGGGATCCCGTCCAAGAGATGGTGTCGTCTCTATCCGGGATAAGAAACTGTCTGGTAAATGGAGCCTCTTATTACGGTCCTTCCCAAAAGCTCCCAAAACAGTTCCAATGGCATTGATTTCAAAATTGTAGTAGCCATCATCTCCGTCAAAAACGAGGAAGAACTCCACACAGCTGTCTTCCCACACAGGAGAATTAAACTTTGTATTGACCGCCCTTACCTGTGGCTCTTCCACGCGAAACAAGAGATGGATATTTGAACCGTCGTGACCAATGGCGAATGAGGCTTTTATATCCTTTACCTCAACCCAATTCTGGTGGTCAATGGAATGAAAATCAGTAGGCTTTGTACTTTTTTCGACAATCATGCTTGCTTAAGAAAGCTTCTTTATTATGGCCTTGAGCTTATCCATTTTTTCTTCTCCATCCTTTGTCAGCTTGAGCTGGGCCAAGGTTCTGACCAGGTTATGTTCCGGGTGTTTGATTTTGTAGTAGGTATCCCCATCCAGGTAATCAATCAGGAAACGGACCGCCTGCATGTAAGGGAAGAGCAGGCCGGCATACAGGAGAGCATCTTTTTCAGCATCCAGGAGAATTTCCCTGGTGGAGTCCAGAAAGCCCGAAGCAAATGCCTCAAAGAGCTCCAGATCCATACTTACCCTGTCCAGATTCTCATCATCTTCCTCTCCTGTATTGGTCAGAGTACGGATTCCATCTCCAAAATCAGAGGTAACGTAACCCGGTTGAATGGTATCCAGGTCTATAACACAGAGTCCCTTTCGGTCTGTATCAAACAGAACATTGCTGATCTTGGTATCATTGTGCGTAACCCGGAGTGGAATCTTTCCTGATTCACCCAATTCATGAATGGTTAACATCATTTTTGAACGTGATTCCACATATTCAATCTCCTCTTTCACCACTTTCAGGCGTCCGGCTGCATCCTTTCGTATACTCTCTTTTAGTTGAGTAAGCCTCCACTTCATGTTATGGAAATCGGGAATAACGTTTCCCACTTTCTCTGCCGGGAGATCGTTCAGCATGCTGGTGAAAGCCCCAAAAGTAAGTGCTCCCTGGTAGGCAATGTCTGGATCGGTGGTGCTATCAAAAACCAGGTGAGGGTCGATAAAACGAAGCACCCTCCAGAAATTACCTTCCGGGTCCTTAAAAAAGGAAAGCCCATCGGTCGTAGGTATGATAGTCAGGGAGCGCCTTTCCACCTCATCAGGGTAAAGCTTCCTGATCTTGGTCGCAACGTGGTCGCATACAAGTACCGTGTTTTGCATCAGCAAAGGCACGTCTTTGAACACATTGTGATTGACCCTTTGAAGGAGGTAATCGGGTTGATTGTTCGCTGAGTTCAGCAGGCGGTAACTATCATTGATATGACCTCCGCCATGGGATTGAACTTTGCTAATTGTACCAGCTGTGGCAAATTGGGCAGCAATTGTTTCGACAGTCATTTTCTAATCCATTTGAGAAATACAGAGTGCGGCCGCACCATAGAGTCCGGCATTATCAAGCTGGGCCGGCACCAGTTCCACCTTGCTGCTGATCATCGGCACCAGGAATTTGTCCACTTCTTTACGAAGCGGCTTTTCCAGCAGGTCCCATGAATTAGCCACTGAACCGCCAATAACAAATGCTTCAGGCGACAGGACATACATCACAATTCTGAGGAGTTCTCCAATGTTGCTTGCGAGCTCGTCAAACACAGCCTGGGATTCCTGGTCGCCAGCTTTGGCTTTTTTATACAGCTCAACACCGGTGGACTTATACTTATTTTTAAAGAGAGCGGCACTACAAATATCCTCTGAGATGCCTCCGTGAAAGGGAACACATCCCAGTTCACCGGCTCCACCCATCAGTCCGGTATGGATCTTTCGGTTGAGAATGATGCCACCTCCCAGTCCGGTTCCCAGAGTAACCCCTACCATATTGGTGTACTTCTTCCCGGCACCGTAATAGGCTTCTCCCAGAGCGAAGCAGTTAGCATCGTTATTCTGGAATGCAGGCAGATTGAATCTTTTCTCCACTTTGGGTTTGATGGCAAATCCGTTAAACGAAGGGATGTTATTAATCTGCAGGATCTCACCGGTTTCCACATTCATAAAACCCGGCATTCCGATCCCAATGCCGATTACCTCATCCGTGATTACCTTCTCGATTGCTTCGTAAAGAGATTCCATAATTTCTTCGGCAGGCCGACTTGCACCTGTAGGGACCTCCGTGCGTTCAAGCAATTCACTTTCCGAAAATCTGGCGGCTACGATGGAGGTGCCACCAATATCTACTCCTATATATAACTTACTCATTATTTGGTTCTGATTTTATGTCCTAAAATAGCAAAATAGAGAATGAATACATAACATGGTACCATGACCCAATAGGCGGTCTGGAAGTTCGCTACCACTGCCTGGTCTGTAGTTTTAACCGCATCAACTATGGTTCCGAAAATAAGCGGAACAACCGCTCCACCTACGATAGCCGTTACCAGCAAGGAGGCACCAACCTTGGTGAATTTACCCAGGTCCTTCATGGCCAGGGGCCAGATGGCGGGCCACATCAGTGAGTTTGAGAAAGAGATCAGCAGAAGGGCGTAAAAGGCATACTGTGCAGGTAGATAGATCAGCAGCATGGAAGATCCTATACCCAGAAGGGAGAATGCGATCAGCGCTTTCTGTTGAGATATAAACCTGGGGATGGCGATCACGCCGAAAATATAACCGGCCACCAGACCCAGGGTTACAAATTTGGAATAGTTCTGTAAATTAGGAGCATCCCCAAAAGTGGCTCTGGCAAAATCGATAATGGAGGCCATTGGGAGTGTCTCAATCCCCACATAGACGAAAAGTGCAAATACTCCAAGCATCAGGTGCGGGAACTGAAAAACGCTTGTCTTCTTAGCGGCATAGGACGACTCGGCAGCTTCCTCTTCATCCTCTCCTACAGCTTTCACTTCAGGCAAGGGAGCAAAGTATACAAAGATGCCCAGGATAATCATGATTCCGGTTACAATATAGAAGGGCATGATGATATCATTCACATCTACATTAGCCAGGTCGATAAACAATCCAAGGAACAATGGCGCCATCCACCAGGCCATCTTGTTCATAATCCCCATCAGGCTCATGCGAACAGCAGCAGTGTCTTCAGGTCCCAGGATGGTTATATAGGGATTGACAGCACCTTGCAAGAGCGTGTTTCCAATACCGCCCACGAAAAGAGCGACGAGGAATAGGGGGAAGCTGACCGCTTTGGATGAGGGTACAAAGAGCCACATGCCTAATGCCATTATAAAAAAGGCGATCATCATTGCTTTTCGGTACCCGATCTTCTTAATGACCCATCCGGTAGGACGACCAAAAATTAAAAATGCAGAGAAGATTGCTGCAGTAACCAGGTAGGACTGTCCGGTTGTAAGATTAAATGCTGATCGAAGAGCAGGAGTAAGGAATCCACTGATTCCCACACCAAAACCGATCATAAAAAATACAATACCGACAATCATTAATGGACCAACTGGTCCAACCTTGATCTTGCTTGAGTTGCTCATTATTGGATATTTTGAAGTTTAGTTAGTTAAGCGTGATGGGCATAAAATTAATCTTTTCTTAATTACCTCAAATTTTTTAAACACATATCGACTATTGGAAAGCTAATATTGGATAAGTACATTTACCAATCTATAATTTGACGTAATTAATTTCCGTATGAAAACAACACTTTTGATTCTGGCTGCAGGTATGGGAAGCCGTTATGGTGGAATGAAGCAGGTAGACGCCTTTGGCCCGTCGGGTGAGACCATTACCGATTACTCCATCTATGATGCAATCCATGCAGGATTTGAGCACTTTGTTTTTGTTATTTCTCCCAAAATGGAAGAGGATTTCAAAACAAATTATATTAAGAAGTTCCCATCACACCTGCAGGTAGATTATGTGATCCAGTCACTTGAGGATCTTCCCGAGGGATTTACTGTACCTGAAGATCGTGTTAAGCCATGGGGTACTGCTCATGCCGTGCTAATGGCAAAAGATGCCATTAATGAGCCTTTTGCTGTTATCAACGCGGATGATTATTACGGCCGAAAATCTTATAAGATAATGAACCATTTCCTGACACAAACCTCCGAAGAGGCACTCGGGAACTATTGTATGGTCGGCTTTGAACTTCAGAAAACTGTATCGGAACACGGCTCAGTGGCAAGGGGGATTTGTCAGGTGAACGATAAGGGATACCTTACGGGGATGGTGGAGCGCACCAAGATTTTTCTGAAGGATGAGGGAATTGTATTTGAAGGAGAGGACGGGACAGTTGAGCCGCTCGATCCCATAGATACAGTCTCCATGAACCTGTTTGGATTTACTCCTGATTTCTTTTCACATATCGAGGAGGAATTCAAAAAGTTCCTGAAAAAAAATACGAACAATCCCAAGTCGGAACTCTTTATTCCCCTTGTGGTAAATAACCTGATTGCAGTTGGGAAATCCAGGATGACTGTGTTGCAAACCCCTGATTCGTGGTTTGGTGTGACATACCAGGAGGATAAACCCAGAGTATTGAAGGCCATCCGCAAGTTGGTGGATGACGGTTGTTATCCCGAATCCCTATGGGGCTAATCCCCCAATCATTAACTATAGAAATACTAACCTCAAACTTTTCTTTCATGCAACGAATATCATTCACCCTTTTCTTTTGTTTTATGGCAGTAATCTCCACGTTTGCGCAAACCCTTCCTGAATGGCAAAATACTGACATTGTGGAAGTCAACCGCGAAGATCCCCATGCAACAAGATTTTCTTTTGACACCTTCGAGCAGGCCATCGAAGGAGAAAAGAACGCTTCAGGAAATTATATGACATTGAATGGCCCATGGAAGTTCCACTATTCAGACAATCCTGCTGCACGACCTGTTGATTTTTATCAAACTTCGTTCAACGACTCTGATTGGGACCAGATAGATGTGCCTTCCAACTGGGAGATGAAAGGGTATGGAATTCCTATCTATTCAAATACTGCATATGAATGGACACTCAAACCCAATCCACCGGAAATTCCCACCGAAAATAATCCAGTGGGATCATATAGGAGAACTTTTAATCTGCCCGAAGCCTGGAATGACAAGCAGGTATATATACATTTTGGCGCTGTAAAATCAGCTTTTTACTTGTGGGTAAATGGAGAAAAGGTGGGATACAGTCAGGGTAGCAAGACCCCGGCTGAATTTAATATTAGCTCCTATGTAGCAGAGGGTGAAAACCAGGTAGCAGTTGAAGTATACCGTTGGTCGGATGGCTCCTGGCTGGAATGTCAGGATTTCTGGCGGATCAGTGGGATAGAGCGAGAGGTATACCTGGAGGCAAGACCTGAAATTCATATTCATGATTTCTTCTCTAAAGCCGGATTGGCCAGCGACTATAAAACCGGAGTGCTGGATCTCGATGTGGAAGTTCGAGCAGTTGCTGGCAAAGCAAAAGGATCCTATACAATCGATGCCAGCCTGATTCCCAGTGTTGGTGAGGAAATTTGGGCCAAAGAGTTGGCTCTGGAACAGATTGAGAAAGGGGTATTGAAAGCTTCTTTTTCGGACCTGCTTGACGATGTAAAGCTTTGGTCGGCTGAAACTCCCGACCTCTATACCCTTGTGCTGACACTAAAAGATGGCGACGGAAATGAGTTGGAACATCTTTCCTCGAAGGTGGGTTTTCGTACCTCCGAGATCAAATACGGGAAACTACTGGTTAATGGTAAAGCGGTAACCCTGAAGGGGGTTAACCGGCACGAGCATGATGAATATGAGGGACATGTGATCAGTGAAGAGATCATGCTGAAGGATATTGAGCTAATGAAACTTTATAATGTGAATGCAGTCCGTACCAGTCACTATCCCAACGATCCCCGCTGGTACGAGCTATGCGATCAATACGGCCTCTATGTGGTTGACGAGGCCAATATTGAGTCACATGGAATGGGTTACAATCCCAAACGCACCCTGGGGAATAATCCCATCTTTACCTTATCCCATCTTGATCGTACCATCCGGATGGTTGAGCGTGATAAAAACCACCCTTCGGTGATTATCTGGTCGCTGGGCAATGAGGCAGGTGATGGTGTCTGTTTTGATGCTACCTACGACTGGATCAAACAGCGCGATCTTAGCCGGCCGGTTCAGTACGAAAGGGCCACCAGTGGCAGGAATACAGATATCGTCTGTCCCATGTACATGCGCATCCCCGATATGGTGAAGTACGTAGAGCGACAGCCCGACAAACCGCTGATCCAGTGTGAATACGTGCATGCCATGGGAAACAGCAACGGAAACTTCATGGATTATTGGGACGTGATTGAAAAATACGATCAGCTCCAGGGAGGATTTATCTGGGACTGGGTGGACCAGGGCATTGCACAAAAGACTGACGATGGTACAAAATACTGGGCCTATGGGGGCGATTTTGAGCCCGAAGATGTACATAACGATGGATCTTTCTGTCTAAATGGAATGGTGTTTCCCGACCGGACCGTTCACCCCTCCATCTATGAGATGAAACGGGCCTATCAGAATGTAGATTTTGAAGCAGTACCCGTAAACCGGGGAGTAATCAAAGTGATCAACAGGCATGATTTTATTGGTTTAGAAGGGTTTGACCTAAAGTGGGAGCTAAGTGCAGAGGGTGTTGTTGTAGAATCGGGTGTACTTGAATCACCTGAAGTGGAACCGGCTGGCTCTGCATATGTAGACCTTGGATTAAGCTCAGGGGTAGAAGATCCCTCCAAAGAGTATTTTCTGAATCTGGCTCTGGTAACCAGGGAGGAAGCACCCATGATACCAGCTGGACACGAGGTGGCCGGCGGACAGTTTGCCCTGAATCCGGCAGCAGCGACCAGTGTTTGTACAGAAGATTTTGCAAAAAAAGGGACCGGAGAAGTTTCATTTGTGGAGACCAAAACGGTGCTAACGGTCCAGGTCCCGGGAGGTGAAATACAGTTTGACAGGGCCACCGGGCAAATGACATCTTATGTGATGAATAACAAAGAGCTGTTCTCGGCAGGACCCACACCCAACTTTTGGAGGGCTCCCATCGAAAACGATTTTGGAAACAGATTGGAGGTACGCTGTGCCATGTGGAAGAATTTCGGGGAAGAACTGACGCTGCAGACCCTTGTCCCGGCTGAGCTTGATGGCATGGTAGTGCTGGTGGCCGAATACATCCATCCGGAAAATTCTTCCAATTACAAGGTAGCCTACCACTGTAACTCACTTGGCGAGGTTCTGGTAAGTGTAGAGTTTAATCCCTCTGCAGATGACTTCCCTGAAGTCCCCAGGTTTGGAATGAGCATGGTAGTATCAGAGGGCTTCGATAAACTGGAGTACTTTGGCAGGGGACCGCATGAGAATTATATCGATCGCAAGCACTCTTCGCATGTTGGACTATATAGCAGCAGTGTAGATGAGCAATATGTGCCCTATATTACCACTGGGGAGAATGGAAACAAATGCGATGTACGCTGGCTGACATTGTCTGATGGGCAAGGGAACGGTCTTATGATCAAGGGTTCACCAACCATCGATTTTTCTGCCTTGCACTTCTCACAGGATCAGCTGGACAGGGAGGTTCGTGATGGAGCCCATACCATAGATCTGGAAAGATCGGAGCAGGTATTTCTGAATGTGGACTGGAAACAGATGGGTGTTGGAGGAGATAACTCCTGGGGAGCCCGGACCCATGTCGAATACTTGCTTAAGGCAGAGCCCATGAAGTACTCATATGTAATTTCACCATTGTAAAAACATACTATGCAAAGACGCGATTTTATCAGGACAGGAGCTGTAATTGGAGCAGCTTCTGTTCTTCCTTTCCAGGCTTTTGGGAAGGCCAGCAATGAGAAGGTCCGCATCGGCTTTATTGGAGTCGGACTACGGGGCAGGAACCACCTGAATAACCTCTTGATGAGGGATGATGTGATCGTCCCGGCCATCTGCGATTTGGATCCAGATGCCCTTGAAAAAGCACAGGCAATGATCTCAAAGAGTGGGAGGCAGAAAGCTGAAAGCTACACTGGTGATGCCTACGCCTACCGCGATCTCTTGCAGCGAAGTGATATAGATGGGGTTATCATAGCAACCCCGTGGCTCTGGCATACACGCATGTCGGTGGATGCTATGCGGGCAGGTAAGTATGCCGGTGTGGAGGTAAGTGCTGCCAATACTTTGGAAGAGTGCTGGGACCTGGTAAACACCTATGAAGAGACCGGTGTGCCGGTGATGATTCTGGAGAATGTTTGTTACCGCAGGGATGTGATGGCAGTGATGCAAATGGTCAGGGAAGATTTGTTTGGAGAGCTGCTACATGCGCGCTGCGGATACCAGCACGATTTGCGTGGTGTTAAATTTAATGATGGTCTTACCGCTTATGGCTCGGGGGTGGAGTTCGGTGAAAAGGGAATCTCAGAATCGGCATGGCGTACCGAACATTCGCTTCACAGGAACGGCGATGTATATCCCACCCATGGAGTTGGCCCCATTGCCAACATGTTCAATATCAACCGCGGGAACAGGTTCTCTACATTGACTTCCAGTGCCACCAAGGCGGTGGGACTGAACCGCTATATTGTAAATCATCCCGATGGTGGTCCTGATCACCCCAATGCCTCATTGAAATGGAAGCAGGGCGATGTGATTACATCCACTATTGAGACCTCAAATGGAGAGACCATCATTGTCACCCACGACTGCAATTCGCCACGACCTTACTCACTGGGGTTCAGGGTTCAGGGTTCGGCCGGGCTCACCGAATTTGATGACCATACCAAACGAATCTATGTGGAAGATGTAAGTCCGGGTCATAGCTGGGAAGAGATGGATACCTACCTGGAGAAATACGACCATCCCCTTTGGAAGAAACATGGAGCCTATGCCGAAGATAGCGGGCATGGGGGCATGGATTTCTTTGTGGACCATGCTTTTGTGGAAATTGTAAAAAGGAGGTTGGAGGCTCCAATGGACGCCTATGATGCAGCAGCCTGGAGCGCCATCACCCCACTGTCTGAACTATCCATAGAGAACAATGGGACTGCCCAGGATTTTCCTGATTTTACACGGGGTCGCTGGATGAAGAGAAAACCAGTATTTGCATTGGGGGACGATTTTTAGCCTGGCTTAATGGGGCATTCCAGGCTCAATACTGCAGTGCTGGCAATCATCTCATGTTTGCTATGGTCAACTGCTTTTGCGGGAGTAAAAATAGGTCTTGAGTATGCTACACCCCTGCAGTTTGCGGGCACCCGGTTTTTTATTGCGGGATTGTTGGTATTCCCCGTGGCTTACAGGGTAAACCCGCGCTACTTTAGGATCGTTCGTGAGAACCTGAAGCTGATCCTTCTATTCGCTTTTTTGCAGACCTTCCTTCAGTATACCATGTTCTATACGGGCATCAATATGATCCCTGCTGCTGTGGCAGCAATTGTCATTGGCTCTCAGCCACTCTTTATTGCATTGGTGGCCAATTTCATTATGCCTGGCGACAAGATGACTCTAAACAAAACGCTGGTGATCCTGTTGGGAATTGCGGGAGTGGCTCTTGTTAGTTTTGGAAAGGATCCCCAATCTGCCACCGGTCATATTGCTATGGCCGGTATTCTTTTGATGCTTGGGATTAATATACTTTCAGGGTTTTCAAATGTTTTGGTCGTCAGAGAAAAGGGGAGGGTTCCTCCACTGGTGATTAGCTCATCTTCAATGTTGCTTGGTGGGGCTGCCCTTTTTATCTTTTCCATTCCCTTTGAAGGCATTCATTTTGAAAGCAAACCACCCATCTATTTTATTTCACTGACCTGGTTGAGCCTGCTTTCGGCCATTGCTATATCCATCTGGATTATCCTGTTAAAAAGACCTGAAATTAAGGTTTCTGATTTGAACCTGTGGAAATTTCTGATTCCCCTGTTTGGAGCCCTTATAAGCTGGATACTCTTGCCAGCTGAGCAACCAGAGGCATTCACAATTGCAGGGATGTTTATTATTACGCTTGCTCTTGTAATTTCGGGACTTCTTAAGCGAAAAAAAACATCCAATCATTCAAGAAAAAGCATAACTTTATAAGATCATTTTGCCATGAGGATTCAGACCGTTACATATCTGTTTGTCTTAGCTGTATGTACGCTATCGAATCTCCATGCGCAAGAGGAACCTTTGGTTAAGAAAGGTGTCCTGGACTTGAGGGAGTATGATTTTCTAACCAATGGCCCCGTAAAACTTAATGGGGAGTATGAATTCTACTGGAACCAGATGTTAAGTCCAGCTCTGAAAGGGGATAGCGGGGAAATGATCTATGCACAAGTTCCCGGTACCTGGACCCAGTTGAGAAATGAACATCCCGAAGTGACGCGCTTTGGTTTTGCCACCTACAGGCTGATTATTTTGTTGCCTGAAAAAGTGGATGAGCTGGCCTTCAGAATTGAGGATGTATATTCAGCTTCAGGATATTTCTTAAACGGAAAAGCGATCGACTACCTGGGATTTCCGGGAGTTAACAAGTACCAGACTGTGATCAGGTACAGCCGGCCCATGATGATCGGCACAGTGAATGATCAGGAACTTGAATTTTTGATCAGAGTTTCTAATTTCGACAACAGGATTAGCGGTATTGTTGGTGGGATTACCATTGGAAAAGTTAGCCAGATGCAGGAATCCAGGCAAAAAGAGCTATTCAGGGGACATTTCCTGATCGGGGCCTTCCTGATAATCGGCATCTATTTTCTGGGTCTTTACCTTATACGAACAGAACATTACAGGCTCTATTTTTCCCTGCTCTGCTTCCTGATGGCATTGCGAGTTGTGATGATAGTGGAGATCCCTGTGATCGACACCTTGAATCTGAATGGACTTACCACGGCCCGGCTGGACTATCTCAATATTTACTTTTTTGCACCCTTTTTCGTCTTGATGATCCGTTCCATCTTTCCCATTGAGTTTCCAAACCTGCTCTATCGGATTTCAATGTGGGTGTCTAGTGTTTTTATTGCAATTGTTGTGTTTACGCCTATCAGTTTTTTCTCCTTTAGCTTTCCCTATTTCTTCGGTTTCTTTCTCCTGTTAAGCATGCTTTTCCTCTACGTGATTGTCATGGCCTGGATACGTGGGAGAAGTCACGCCCCCGCCTATACGCTGGGCTTGGTCATCCTGTTTTTTGGCACCCTGAATGACATGCTTAATGAGATTGAGGTGATTGAAACTTTCTATGTGGTGCATTACACTATGTTTGTTTACCTCCTGGTGTATGCATACATCTTTGCTGATAAAAGTAACTACCTGCAGAAGAAAGCACAGAAACTTACCGAGGAGGTAAGCCTGGTAAAGAACCATTTGGAAGACCTGGTTGAGGAGCGGACCACCGAGCTACAATCCATGTCGACCGAGTTAGAGCGTCAGAAGCTTAAACTGGAATCGACCAACCGCGACCTGGTAGAGGCCATGAACTCCCGGAACCGGCTGTTTGCCATAATTGGCCATGATGTCAGGGCCCCCATCGGGTATAATCTGCAGGCCCTGGAGATGCTGATTGACAATCCCGATATTTCTGAGAAGGAACGAAACGAGCTGTTAAAGATGATGGCCAGTTCCTCGGAGGTCACCTACAATTTGTTGGATAATTTGCTTGTATGGGGAAGGTCTCAAACCGGGAAACTCAAGGCTACACTGGTTAGAGTGAAACTGAAGGACCTGATTGATGAAAGCCTTGAACTGATCAACATCGGATTGAAGGAAAAACATCTGAAGGTGGAAGTATATGTAAACGAACAACACTATGTTGAGGCTGACAGGGATCAGCTCTATATCGTGATCAGAAACCTGGTAAGCAATGCCATGAAATTCACCCCTGAGAAGGGTAGCATCTATATCTCCTCAAAGAAATTTAATGGAGAGGTGATAATTTCCATCCGCGACACTGGGATCGGCATTCCGGAAGGAATTCTGAACAAATTACTTGACTCAAAATCGCATGTTTCTACCAACGGAACCAGGGGTGAAAAGGGATCCGGACTGGGATTGAAAATTTGCCAGGAGATCGTACAGACCAATAATGGCTGGATGCGAATTGAAAGCAGCTCCGGCGAAGGCACCACTATCTCCTTTGGAATCAAGGCCACAGATTAGTCGCTGCACTAAACAAATTTAACTGCTGTACCATATACCAGGATCTCTGCGGCTCCCTGCATCACCGCACTTGTGGTATAGCGGATATTAACCACAGCATCGGCGTTCAAACTTGCTGCTTCCTGCATCATTCTCTTGGTGGCCATGGCCCTGGCCTCGTTGAGCATTTCCGAGTAACCCTTGAGTTCTCCGCCCACAATAGATTTCAGTGCGTTCCCGATATCCCTGCCCAGGTGTTTGGACTGAATCATGGCGCCTTTTACAGTGCTGATCAACTCATATTTCTGACCGGGAATGTTTTCGGTATTGTAGAATGGGATCTTCTTATCCATAGTGCTTCAAATTTGTGATTAATTTACTAAATTTATGCACATGAGAGCCATAAGTGTTAAATCAGTTGAGGTCCTCGAAGAGGAGTTTCAGCTCCATGTTCACCACACCTTTGGAATGGAGCAGCATACCGATTATGTATTCAAGACAGGAGGAGGAAAGATCTACTCCGCTACCATCGTTATGGAGTCGAGCGACCGGGTGATCAGTCAGGTGAAAGAAGCAACCAACTCCTTTCCCGACCATGAGTTTATTCTCGTCGACCTGGATACCGATTCCAATGCCTCCACCACCTACAGGTTCAAGGAGGGTGAGATCCTGGAGAAGAATTTTAGTATTGGTTGAGGTCGTCTTTCTCTTCTTCATCGATCTCTTTGATGCGTTCGATGTAGACGCTTATCAGAGCAATTATAATCACCAGCGGAACTATCAGCAGGACCAGGGTCCAGAAGACCCCCAAACCTTCTTTTATAAATACGGTTACCAGGCTGCCTGCATAGACAAGGATGAAGAAAATCACCAGAATCAATACCAGGGTTGGTCCGAAACGCTTATCCTTCATCAGATAGTTTAATCTTTAGATTTGATCTTTACTTTGGAGGGCTTGAGTCCATCAGCACTTGCACTTACGACCAGGTCGCCCGGTTCGCTGCCTGCCTGGAGAATCAATAGCTGTTTCCCTTTCCGTATCTTTTTAGAGCTGGAACCGTATGGTGTCTGATCCGCCAGATCGCCGTTGTCAATGACCCTGATCTTTCCCGGGCCATCCAGCTGGTAGTTGACCATGTGATTGCTATGAGGATTGAGTTCCCCTGTGCTGTCAACAACGCTTGTGGTAATATGGACGATGCGATTGTTTTCATCCAGCTGCCTGCGGTCAGGATTCATGGTAAGCGCATAGGGAGTGAAGGATGAATTGAGGGTGTCGGACACCTGCTGCTGCTCACCACTTTCGTCCGTATAGAATGCATGGGCAACCAGCTCGCCGCTCTCGTATGGAACCCTGGCTTTTATCACACCGTCCGGATAAGCATCCCTGTTCAGGGTATGAATAAGTTTCTTATTTAGTTCGATTACCACCTGGTTACAGTTGGTAAAGACTACGATCTCTTTATCCCGTGTATCGTGTTTGAAACTCCAGTGGTCCACCAGGGGGGCACCCACCCAGCTTGTTTGCCAGCTTGTAAGATGATTCAAGGAATCGGCCAGCAGGGAATCTTTAACTGTTAGTTTTACCATGGGATCTTCCCTGTAGCGTGAGGCAATATACCAGGCATGGGGTTTAATGAAGCCATTGGTTTCCATCAGGCCGTTTCTAAATCCACGATCGGGCCATCCTGCCGATTCGCCCAGATAATCGATGCCCGCCCAGATAAACTGACCGGCCACAAAAGGATCCATATCGTTCCATGAATTAGCAGTGTAGTCGATCACCTGGTAATCCTCTTTTCGTTGGGTTCCGTATGCCTTGGTTTCAGTGGCAATGAATACCAGCTCGGGATACTGTGCATGCCAGGTCCTGAAAGAATCGCTCCGATAATTATAGGATACAACTGGTGATACATGCATCATGCTCGAAGGGACCTCATAAAAACCTTTATCATCGCCAGGGTGCAGGGCCGCGGTGACCATCCTGCTTGAATCAATTGAATGCACAAGCTCTTTCATCCTGCTATACAAGGATATTCCATCCGAAGGAATATAGAGCTGCTCCTGAGTTTCATTGCCCAGGCTCCAGAGGATTACCGAGGGATGGTTCCTGTCGCGCCGTATAAAGCCAGCCAGATCGCGCTCCCAGCTCATTTCCAGGCTCTGGTCCTCTGCAGCACCAACCCAGGGCTGCTCCCATTTATCATACATTTCATCAATTACCAAAAAGCCCATGCGATCGCAAAGGTCAAGTACTTCCGGTGCATGAGGATTGTGTGCCAGTCGCAGTGCATTGACTCCCAACTCCTTTAATAACTCAAACCTTCTTTTCCAGCTCTCCAGTGGAACAGCGGCTCCAAGTTCCCCGCCATCGTGGTGCAAACATACTCCCTTGAGTACCACTTTCTTTCCGTTTAGTACAAAACCCCGGTTGGGATCAAATTGGGCTGACCGGATACCATGCTGAATACTTACATGATCCAGCTTTTTGTTCCTGTCCATCAGGTAGCAATGCACCGTATACAGATCTGGTGTTTCTGGTGACCAGAGCAGGGGATCTTCAATAATGAAAGACCTGGATGTACGTCCACTACCTTCCCGATCCACATACTCACTGCTTTTTCCATCGGCTACAAGCTTCCCACCCGGGCCCACGATGTCGTACCAAACTTCGAATCGCCGGTTTTTCCTGCTGTTGTTTAAAAAATCAAGAGCTATATCCAGCCTTGCCCGGCCGCTGCTGTCAATCACTGAACTTACAGCCTCTCCCCAGAGTTGCATATGCAAAGAACTGGTAGCGATCAGCCTTACATGTCTGTAGATCCCTCCTCCCGAATACCAACGATCCATAGGTAATTTGCTGCAATCTGTTCTAACGGCAATCACATTAAGGGTATCCTTTCGGACCAATTCAGTAATATCATGATAGAAGCTGGAATATCCGTAAGCCTGCCTGCCAAGATGTGTTCCATTGAAGAAGACATCCGCATTCATCATTACACCTTCAAAAAGCAGGTAGAATTGTTCTTTGTTGTTATATTCACTCAGGTCCATGGTTTTCCGGTACCATCCAATTCCTCCCTCATAGAATCCGCCTGCTGTTCCGGATGGATTCTCCTGCTTTACCCCTTGTTCAATCATCCAGTCATGTGGCAGGGACAGGTACTTCCAGTTGGAGTCATTGTATCCAGGCTGAGACGCACCATTTGGATCACCCTGAATGAATCTCCAGTTCAGATCGATTGTGGTGTCGATCCTGGGTTGGGTATCCCTGGTCTGGTAAATGAACCAGGTAGCCAGGACAATCACAAGCCCTAATATGATCCAATGGACTATTTTCATATCTGGCTTTCCGGATTTAACAGGTATTCAAAACGGTTGATAAACTTGCGGACAGTATCGAAATGGCCTGCCTTAAGTCTTCTGTTCACAGCCGGCTGGGAAATGCCAAGCATCTGACTAATCTCCATCTGGTTTTTTCCTGTCAGGTTCAGAAACATTGCCTCGGCCTGTTCATCCGACCAGTCATGAATCAGAATATCCATAAAACTGCAGCTTAGAGCGAACTCTTCATTCAATGCTTTTGCAGGTGAGGTAATGGAAATTCGCTGATGTCGTTTCATCTTCCCTATGCCGCTTGAAGCTTTACGGAAGGCAGTCCCATCCGATTCCCTCAAATGATCCTGCGCAAACTCTACCGGTCCGATTCCCTCGCACATCCTGAGGTCCAATCGCTCTGATAGTTCTTTATAAGACAGGAAACGGAAGGCACTAAATAACATGATCATTGATCGCATGGAGTGCAGCGGCGATTCAGAAAGCGCTAGAAATTCATCCATTCTGATAATCTCATATTTGAGCTTGCTTTCCTTTGGAACCAGACGGTTTACAGCCTGGAAGGAGGCCCTGATCAGATCCGGGATCTTGCTGAATTGTTCGTCAGAGACCCTGGCGCCAGGGGCAAGTTCTCCTGCGATTACAGCATAATGTGCCTTAGTCGTCATTTCACTTTAAATAAAAGGTTATAGGATGATCTGGCTATTATTAATTAAAAAAGTTAAAAGCCAAATTTATAATAATATACGCTTATAATGCAAACAGGTTACCCAAAACTTGCATAATTGCAAAGCTGAGCACTTTTCTTCCTTTATGATAACATCCAGAAAGGCAATAGTATAAGCTAAGAAAACCAGCCACATTAGATTCATTCTGAATAAGTTCAGGATGATCTCTCAGGCCGTGTATTAATGGTGATTAGTGCTATTTTTGCGGAGATAAATGAGAAGTTGTACCTAATTGTAAGATGATGAAGCGATTAATTACAATATTAGCCATATGTACCCTACTTATCGATGGATTTACACAGGAGCCCACCAACTGGCGGGGACCCTCACGTGATGGGCATTATCCTGAAACCGGATTATTAAAACAGTGGCCCGCCGGCGGCCCCGAGATAATATGGTCCTTTGAAGATCTTGGACAGGGTCACTCTTCTGCCATCGTGGATCAGGGCTTTGTTTATACCACGGGCATGATCAGTGATATGGGCTATCTATTTAAGTTAGATCTGAAAGGAAAGCAGATATATAAAATAGAGTACGGTCCTGAATTCACAGAGAGTTTCTATGGAACCCGTGGTACACCAACCATTGTGGGAGATAAAATCTACCTTCTTAGCGGTTTGGGCAAATTATACTGCTTCGACAATGAAACTGGCGATATTCTCTGGACCAAGGATCTCTTTAAGGATTTTGATGGTTCAATTATCCAGTGGGGCATGAATGAGACTCCCGTGATTGATGGGAAGGTTATGTACATTACACCTGGAGGAAAAAAGAACAATCTGGTGGCGCTGAATCGTCATACAGGCGATCTGATCTGGAGTTCTCCCGGAACTGGAGAACTGACAGCTTACTGTACCCCCCTTTTATTTGAACATAATGGAAGAAAGTTGCTGGCTACCCATTTTGAATCTCATTTGGCAGTATTCGATGCTACAACAGGCAAGATGCTCTGGTCCAAGAATCATCCCAATGAGTGGTCGGTGCATCCCAATACTCCTATCTATAATGAAGGCAGGTTATTCTATCTGAGCGGATATGGAAGGGGAGGAGGCATGCTGGAGCTTTCTGCCGATGGAAACTCTTTTGAGCTAAAATGGATGCACAAAATAATGGATAGCCGCATGGGAGCTGCCGTTCTGGTTGATGGTTACATTTATGGCTCTGGCGACAGCAGAGTATGGAGCTGCCTGGATTGGCAGACCGGCGAAGAGAAATATACATCCCAGGAGATTGGAATTGGTACGGTGATCTATGCAGACGGGATGCTTTACTGCTATACTCAAAAGGGGGAACTGGCACTGGTAAAGCCCGGACCATTAGGATTTAATGTGGTAAGCCTTACCAAGGTGGCCAAGGGGTCGGAACAGCACTGGGCACATCCGGTCATCTACGATGGCATACTCTATGTGAGACATGGCAAAGCATTGATCGCTTATAAAGTAAAATAAGCTCCAATATTGAAGGAATGAATAGAAGCATATTAGTACTGCCTGTAATGGTATTGCTTTCCATTGGATTGGAACTTGGAGCCCAGGATGTGCAATGGCGTGGACCCAACAGGGATGGGATCTACCCAGATACCAAGTTGTTAAAGGAGTGGCCGGAAGAAGGCCCTGAGGTATTGTTCCTTACCAAGGGAATTGGCAGAGGCTTTTCCTCGGCAGTGGCCACTACAGAGATGATTTATGTGACCGGGATCAAAGATTCCTATGAGTACCTGACGGCCATGGACCTGCAGGGAAATGTTGTATGGCAAAAATCCATTGGCCCGTGCTGGGACCAGTCTTACCCCGAAACAAGAAGCACACCCACCGTTGAGGAGGACCGGGTTTACGTGTTAAGCGGGAAGGACAAGATGGTCTGCTTTCATGCAGAAACAGGTGAAGTAATCTGGAGTGTTGATATACATAAGGAGTATGATTCGCAATGGGATATGTTTGGAGTTTCTGAGTCGGTCCTGCTTGTTGGAGACAATATAATTACTACGCCTGCCGGCGAATCCACCATGGCCATTGCTTTAGATAAAATGACCGGGGAATTGGTATGGAAATCGAAACCCATCGGAGCTAAGCGCTCCAATATGTCTCCCATCCTGATCGAGCACTGTGGGAAAGAGTTTGTGATTGCAGCTTCACAGACCCATATGATTGGGGTGGATCCCGGGAATGGAAAAATCCTATGGGATTATCACTACAATTTTCTGAGTGAAGCACATGAAAATGCCACAATACTGGCTAATACACCCGTCTATAAAGACTCCTGTGTGTGGATCTCAAATGGCTGGGATGTACCTTCTATCATGTTGGAAATAGCCCCCGATGGCAAATCTGTTTCCGAAAAATACAGGGACCAGACCTTCGATAACCAGAACATGGGTGTAGTCCTGGTTGATGGCTATCTCTATGGCTCCAATTTCACCGGGCGCAATGATGGTAAATGGCTTTGCATGAACTGGGATACCGGGGAGATCGTTTGGATTGCAGATTTTCATACCAAAGGCCCCATTATTTATGCCGATGGAATGCTTTATATCCAGGAAGAAAAGCGCGGACAAATGGCGCTGGTAAAAGCCGACCCGGAAGCATTTGAAGTGATCAGTTCTTTCCGGGTAAGCGAAGGAGCAGGCCCGCACTGGGCACGGCCTACCATTTACAACCAGATGATGCTGGTGAGGCACGGTGATGTTTTACTTGGCTATAAGCTTAAACCTTAGTGGCATTAAGCAAGTCAAAGTTAAAAAAGATGAGGATTATGAAAAACTATATAAATCGTATTGCAATAGCTGCATTGGTGATGCTGGTGTTACCGGGTCTGGAACTTAAGGCACAGGATGGCCAGTGGCGGGGCCCTAACAGGGATGGGAAGTATCCCGATACCGGCTTAGAGAAGAGCTGGCCGGAGGATGGACCTGCATTGCTTTTGAAAAAAGAAGGACTTGCCAAGGGATATTCTTCTCCAATGGTTGTGGATGAGATGATCTATATGAGTGGCAAAAGGGACGAGCTCGATGTGCTGACCAAGCTGGACATGGATGGAAATATTCTCTGGGAGACTGTTTACGGACGTGCCTGGGACAGATCCTTTCCTGAGACCAGGAGTACTCCCACCATCGAAGATGGACGCATCTACATTATGGGCGGTCTGGGAATGATAGTCTGCATGGATGCAGGGTCGGGAGAGATCATCTGGCAAAAGGATACACATAAGGAGTTTGAAGGGGAATATCACAGCTGGGGGATGACAGAATCACTCCTGCTTACCGAAAAAGCTGTGATATCCTCACCCACGGGAGAGAGAACCGCCGTGGTGGCCCTGGATAAAAAGGATGGAACCCTCTTGTGGGAGTCTGAGCCCCAGGGAGGTGTAAGGTCCTATGTCTCACCCATGCTTATTGAGCATAATGGCACCAGGATGATTCTGATAACCACCAGCGAGGATATTTTGGCGGTTGATCCTGAAAGTGGGGAGGTATTCTGGAAAGTTGATCTGGCTACGGAATACGGGTTTGATGGGCGAAGGAATAATACCAACACGCCTATTTTCCATAATGGGGAGATTTTTACCACCTCCGGTTATGATGCACAGGGAGTTATGTTAAAGCTTTCGGACGATGGCAAATCTGCCGAAGTGAAATGGCACAATGGTGCTCTTGATACACACCATGGAGGCATTGTTCTGCTTGATGGTTACCTCTACGGTTCAAACTGGATTAACAATGGAAACGGCAACTGGGTATGCCAGGAGTGGGATACCGGTAAAGTGATGTGGGAAGAAAAATGGTACAACAAGGGTTCCATCATCTATGCCGATGGCTTGCTTTATATTTTTGAAGAGAAGCAGGGACATATAGGACTTTTGGAACCATCGACTGAAGGATTTAAACTGATCAGTGAATTTCGCCTGGAAAGCCGGTCAGGTCCCTACTGGGCTCATATGGCCATCTTCAATAAAAAACTTTTTGTGAGACATGGGGAAGTGCTCTATGTGTATGATGTAGAGAAACGTTAGAACGTTAGAATGTTAGAGTGTTAGAATGTTGAAGTTGAACAGGATAAATATGGTGACCGCGTTACTGGTCCTGGCCGGGGTGATCTCCCTGGGCTGGTGGTTGGCCAGGGACCCGGTTCGTGAATTTGTCACCTTGCAACCCGGCCTGGATAATCGTGGAGAAGGCGGAGTGGTGGCCGATATCGATATTGGTGCTTTTGGTGAGACCATGGGCATCCTGGAATCTGACCTTAACGAAACCTGGCCCCGTTTCCGCGGGGAGCATTTCGATAACCTCAGCCGCTCCACTGTTCCCTTGATAGAGAAATTTCCCGAAAGTGGTCCTGTTGTGAAATGGACGATCCCTTTGGGGGAGGGGCATGCCGGAGCTGCGATTTATAAAGGAGCCGTTTATGTCATGGATTATGACGAGGAGCAGCGGGCCGACTTGTTGAGAGCTTATGCACTTGAGACAGGTGAGGAGCTATGGGTACGTGGATACAAAATCAATCTGAAACGGAACCATGGCATGTCACGTACAGTTCCCGCAGTCACTGAAGATCACATCCTGACCATTGGTCCGCGCAGTCATGTGATGTGTGTGAACCGGACCGACGGGGCATTTATCTGGGGATTGAATGTGGAGAAGGAGTATGGATCCGAGATACCTCTCTGGTATACAGGTCAGTGCCCACTAATCCATGATGGTAAGGCCATAATTGCTACCGGGGGAAAAGCACTAATGGTGGCCCTGGATATGGAAACTGGCGAAGTACTATGGGAGACCCCCAATACCCATAACTGGCAAATGTCACACTCCTCTGTCATCCCATTCGAGTTTGGAGGAAGAAACATGTACGTATATAGTGCCTTTGGAGGGGTCTGTGGTGTGGCTGCTGATGGTCCCGACGCCGGAACGGTGCTCTGGGAAACAAGCGCATGGAACCACCAGGTGGTGGCACCAACCCCCGTCTGTATGCCCGACGGGAAAGTATTCCTTACTGCCGGATATGGAGCAGGGGCCATGGTGTTGCAGCTATCCGCATCCGGTGGGGTATTTGGTGTGGAGGTGGTGAATGAGTATACACCAAAAGAGGGACTGGCCTGTGAGCAGCAAACCCCGGTGGAGTTTAACGGACACCTGCTGGGAATCCTACCCAAAGATGCAGGTCCGCTCAGGAACCAGTTGATTTGTGTGCATCCCGATGATTTTACGAAGGTGATCTGGACAAGCGGACAGGATGTGCGCTTTGGACTGGGACCCTATATGATTGCCGATAACAAACTCTTTATCGTCAGTGACGATGCCACCCTGACTATTGTAAGGCCCAGCACCAGGGAGTACCTGGAGCTTGATAGTTACAGGGTGCTGGAAGGACACGACGCCTGGGGTCCGATTGCTATAGCGGATGGCTACCTGGTAATGCGAGACTCCAAGACAATGGTATGTCTGGATATGGCCGTAGAGCGGCAGTGAAACGAAGCATAAAAAAACAGCCTTATGAAGAAACGAAGTCTGACAATTGTGGTGCTGGTGATCGTAATGATCATTCTGGGAGTAATCATCGTGGATTTCCTTGGTAACAGACCGGACCAGAGGGGTGCGAACCCTTATGCCCTGGAGGTGGACCAGTACAAGGAGGTAGATGATGAGCTGATTTCTCACAAAGAGACCCGCAATTTCTCGTTGGGATTAATGATCGCCTCCGATATGTGCCTCCATGAGAATAAACTATTTATCTCGGGGAACTCTTCCCTGGTTGTATTACCACTGGACGGATCTGAGGCGACTATGATGGAAATTCTCCCCGGGGCCACCAGCCTGGAAGTTGATAGTAAGCATATTTTTATTGGCTTTGGCACCTATGTGGCAAAATACAGCCACAATGGAGAACTCCTACAAGAGTGGCCCGATCTGGGGGAACGCACCGTGATAACAAACCTGGCCATCAAAGACGATAATATCTATGTGGCCGATGCGGGGAACCGAAGAATTGTCATCTTCAACAGGGAGGGAGAACAGACAGGACAGTTTGAGGGGAAGGCCGAATCAGAGGCCGGACATGGATTCATCGTACCCAGCGCCAATTTTGATCTGGCGGTAAACAGTTTTGGCGAGTTATGGGTAGTCAATCCGGGTAAACATGCCCTGGAAGATTATAGCGATGATGGCCGTCTGCGCGGTTTCTGGGAGAGCAGGTCATTTGAAATCGATGGCTTTCTGGGATGTTGCAACCCGGCCCGGATCACCACCATGGCAGATGGCTCTTTTGTCACCAGCGAGAAGGGACTGGTACGGATAAAGATCTATGATCAAAGTGGGAAACTACTGAGTGTGGTAGCACCACCTGAGCTCTTTACCGGGGAGGATTTGAAAGCACCTGAGGTGTGCGCTGATGAAAATGGGGTGATTTATGCACTTGATTTTGAGAGAGATATGGTGCGGGTTTTTGAACCAATAGAGCTAGCAGAATGAACAGACGGATTTTTATAGAGCGTACAGGCAGGGGAATCCTGCTAGGGGCACTCGCCATCGTAAGCGGGATACTGGTATCGCGCCGGCAGGTAAGCCTGGATACTAAGTGTTCAGCAAACTTTCAGTGTCGGAACTGTGGAAAATTGTCTGATTGCCAGTTGCCTGAAGCTGAAATAGAGCGAAAAGATGGATAAGAAGGATAAAAGCAAAGATAAAGCCTATAACCGGCGGGACTTCATAAACAATGGAGTAAGACTTGCCCTGGGAGTCTCTGTGGTGGGTACTGCTGCCTTTACCCTGCAGCGATCCGCTACGGGAAAGGATTATGTATGGCAGATAGATCCCTTTAAATGTACACAGTGCGGGCGATGTGCCACCGATTGTGTTATGGCAGAATCGGCCTCAAAGTGTGTGCACGCCTATGATCTGTGTGGATACTGCGATCTTTGCGGGGGCTATCTCAAACCGGGGGCTAAACTGGAAACCGGTGCCGAGAATCAGCTCTGTCCCACTGCAGCCATTCAACGCCGGTTTATCGAGGAACCCTATTTTGAATATATCATTGATGAGGAGCTCTGCATCGGCTGTGCCAAATGTGTTAAAGGGTGTTCCGCTTTTGGAAACGGTTCCCTGCATATGCAGATCAGGCACGACCGCTGTCTGAACTGTAACCAGTGCTCCATTGCCACCGTTTGTCCGTCCGACGCCATCAGCCGGGTACCAGCCAGTGAACCGTATAAGATTAAAGGTGAATTTATCAAGGAGGAGGAAGGCTAAGATGATCAAGAAAATCCCCCGCTTTGCACTATTTCTTTTCACACTGATACTTCTTACAGGATCTTACCTGCAGGCTCAGCAACGATTTCCCAAGCCTGAGTTTGATTCTGGATATTTACAGCCCGATCCCACACAACCAGAGCCCAGGGCCATGGCTCTGGAGTATTTTGACGTATTGGTATTGCTGGCTGTTCTCTCTCTGGCATCCTGGCTGGCCATTAAAAAGCGATCGAGGCGCGGTCTGCTCTGGCTCTCTGTATTCTCGCTGATATACTTTGGCTTCTACCGCAATGGATGCATCTGCTCCATCGGGGCCATACAGAATGTGGCATTATCCATCTTCGATTCAGGCTACGCCATCTCCATAACAGCGCTGCTCTTTTTTGTCCTGCCCCTGCTGTTTGCGCTCTTCTTCGGACGCGTCTTCTGTGCATCAGCCTGCCCGCTTGGAGCCATCCAGGACCTGCTGGTGATAAATCCGATCTCCATTCCCAGCTGGATCAGGAAAACCCTTGGATTTATCCCTGTCCTATACCTGGCACTCTCGGTACTGCTTGCAGCTACAGGCAGTGATTTTATCATCTGCCGCTACGATCCCTTTATAGGTATCTTCCGGATGGACGGACCGGCCCTGATGATCTTCCTTGGCATTACCTTTCTCTTCCTTGGAATGTTTTATGCCAGGCCCTACTGCAGGATCTTTTGTCCTTATGGGGTATTGCTGGGATGGATGTCAAAATTTTCAAGAAGGCATTTGACTATCACCCCATCGGAATGTATTAAGTGCAAACTCTGCGAGGGCTCCTGTCCCTTCGATGCCATTGAAGTTCCGGTGGAACAAAGCTACAGAACACCAGAAGTCTCACGGAAGAATCTGAAGAAATTTATTCTATATATTGTCCTGATTCCGGTGTTGACGGTTGCAGGTGGATGGATCGGGACCAGGTCGCATATCTTTATGAGTCGTGTCCATCCTGATGTCTACCTTGCCGAATTGATGATCAGTAATCCCGAGCTTAGAGAAGATGAGGAGAACCTCGATATCCAGGCCTTCCTGGAATCGGGCGACACCTTTGAGCAGCTGGTGGACGAGGCTGCCGTAATCAGGGGAAAATTCAGGAAAGGGGGCATGGCCATGGGGGGATTCGTGGGACTGGCCCTGGGTATTACTCTGATGAATCAGGTAGTTTTCCGCCGCAGGGAAGATTACGAGCCACATAAGGGCGACTGTTTCTCCTGTGGCAGGTGCATGGACTACTGTCCGGTGGAAAAAAACGTTAATATATGAAATCTAATATGGATCAGGAACAGAGAATAAAGCTGGCCCATAGGGCAGCACTGATTTCCGGGATCTTCTGCGGGGTGGTAGCCCTGCTGCTGATCCTGAATTTCTGGCACATGAAGCAACATGAACCGCTGGAGAGTAAAACCATTGAGGCATTGGTGGAACGACTGTCCAATGAGCCGGGAAATGAGGAGTTGAAGGAAGAGATTCGCAGCTTCGACCTGCTGGCAAGAAAGGCTTATTTTACAAGCCGCTGGCAGGTAAAGACCGGCACCTGGCTCTTGCTGATAGGAGGCATCATCCTGGCTGTTTCGCTCAAGATATATATTGATTTGAGGGCCCGCATAGAGGAACCTGATAAGGTGAGTGAAGAGTTATTGAGAGCACGGGCCAATGCCCAGTACTGGCTCATGATGGCCGGTGGCCTGATCCTGGGTTTTTCACTGGTAGCAGCTTACCTGACCAATGACTATCTGAAGGAATACCAGGAAATGGGTGTGACAGAAGTGACTGGCCAGGACAAGAGTGATGTGGAAGTCATAGAAGTTTTCCCCACCACTGCTTCAGAGGCTTCGGTTCAGGGAGCGGAAAATGACTCCACAGGAACAGAACAGATTGCCGGGACCGGCGAAGCGGTAAATAGTGAGACGAATAATGAGGGACAGGTAGCTCAGAATCAGCCTGCCGCTGCCCAGGTGCGGTTCAACAGGGAGGATTTCAAAAAGAACCATGCCACCTTCAGGGGGTATATGGGACAGGGCATTTCCTACCACAAGAATATCCCGGAGGCCTGGAACGGCTCCACCGGTGAGAATATCAAATGGAAAGTGGCATCCTCAAAGCCCGGTTATAGCTCACCCGTTATTTGGGGAGATAAATTATTTATATCTGGGGGAGACGCCAAATCCAGATTGGTGAGCTGTTACAACCGGCATAACGGGCAGTTGCTTTGGGAGACGGAAGTCACCGGAATCCCGGGATCGCCAGCTGTTCCTCCCAGGGTAACCGACGATACCGGGCTGGCAGCGCCTACCATGTCGACCGATGGAAACAGGGTATATGCCATTTTTGCAACCGGCAATGTGGTGGCCTTCGATATGAATGGAAACCAGGTATGGGGCCGGAACCTGGGAGTTCCTAAGAACCATTACGGACACTCCTCATCGCTCATGGTATGGGGCAACAAGGTACTGGTACAGTACGATACCAGTACCAGTGGAAGAATGTTGGCTCTTAATACTGCTACGGGTGAGACTATCTGGGATGTGGAACGCCCGGTGCATGTCTCATGGGCATCACCAGTCCTTGTTGAGGTGGAAGGAAAAATCCAGGTGGTTACTACGGCAGATCCTTATGTATCCGGACATGATCTGGAAACAGGTGCCGAGCTATGGAAGGTGGAGGCGATGATGGGAGAGGTTGGGGCCTCAGTGGCTTATGGGAGCGGACTGGTGTTTGCTACCAATGAGTATGCCCGGCTGGTCGCCGTAGAACCCAAAGCAGGTACGGAGTTTACCTGGGAAAATGATGAGTACCTGGCCGAAGCATCCAGTCCGGTTGCTTACAATGGCTTACTCTATACAGCTACCAGTTATGGAGTGCTGGTCTGTTATGATGCCCTTACGGGAGAGAAAAAATTTGAAAAGGAGTTTAATAATGGCTTTTATTCGTCGCCCATCATCGCAGATGGAAAGCTCTATATCATCGATATGGATGGGGTATGTCATATTCTTTTGGCGGATGCCTCAGGAACCGTAATAGCCGAGCCGGAGCTGGGTGAAGGAGGATATGCAGTACCGGCTATGGCCGACGGACTGATCTACATAAGGGGAGAAGAGAATCTTTATTGTATAGGAAAATAGTTCGCTGCGCGAACGTTAATGATTAATAGTTAGTAGTTATTGGATAGATAGATAAGGTGGAGATTGAAATAAGAGATATTGATGGGATCGTGCAGGAGCTGGGAGGAAAGCGGCATGATGTGATCCCGGTACTACAGGCCATTCAGGAGAAATATAACTTCCTCCCGGAGGAGGCGCTACGCAGGGTGTGTGAGGTCTCGGAGATTACTCCGGCGCAGATTGTGGGGGTGGCCAGCTTCTATTCCCAGTTCAGGTTCACACCCGCCGGTCAGCACATGATCAAGGTGTGCGTGGGAACTGCCTGTCACGTGAAGGGTGCCGGCCTGGTTTACGATGCTATGAAGCGGGAACTGGAACTTGGCAAAGATGAGGATACCACCGCTTCCGGAACCTATACCATCGAGAAGGTCAACTGCCTGGGATGCTGCACCCTGGCTCCGGTGGTACAGATCGATGAAGTTACCTACGGGCATGTCAGCACTTCACAGGTGGGCTCATTATTGACCGATTTTGAGAGCCAGAAAGGTGCCTCAGGAAAGAAAAAATATAGATTAGCCGATGGCGGCGAGGTCAAAGGAGAGATCCGGATAGGACTGGGCTCCTGTTGTGTGGCCAGTGGCAGTGATGAGATCAGGGATGCCGTCAAAGAAACCATCGATCGCAAAGGGCTAAATGTTAAATTGAAACATGTGGGCTGTGTGGGCATGTGTCACCAGGTGCCCCTGGTAGAGGTTGTTCCAGCCAATGGAGAGCCCACTCTCTATTCCAAAGTGAAAGCAGCTGATGTGAACCAGATTGTGCAGGAGCACTTTCAGCCCGAAGGACTGCTAAAAAGGTTTTCCAATAAATTGCTGAATGTGGCCGATACAATTCGGGACGATAGCCGCTGGATGGGCGTGGACCGATATTCACTGGATGTGCGGGAGAAGCATGTATCCCTGTTTCTGGATAAGCAAATTCCCATGGCTACCGAGTTTCGGGGAATTATTAATCCCATCGATGTGGAGGAGTATAAGAGCCGGAACGGATTTAGAGGTCTGGCTAAAGTACTGAAGGAGATGAAACCCGCCGAGGTGGTTCAGGAGATTATTGAGAGCGGTATACGTGGCCGTGGTGGCGGAGGCTTTCTTTCCGGAAGCAAATGGAAGATGGTGGCTGAACAGCCGGGCGATGTAAAATATATTATTTGTAATGGTGATGAGGGTGATCCGGGTGCCTTTATGGACCGGATGCTCCTGGAATCCTACCCCTACCGAATCATCGAAGGGATGGTGGCTGCAGCTTATGCCATCGGAGCCCATGAGGGCATTCTCTATATCAGGGCCGAATATCCTCTGGCAGTCACCCGAATCCTACAGGCCCTGGATATTTGCAGGGAGCAGGGTTACCTGGGAAAAGATATCATGGGGACCGGGTTTGATTTCGACCTGAGCGTTTACCAGGGTGCCGGTGCCTTTGTTTGTGGTGAGGAGACTGCCTTGATGGAGTCCATCGAAGGGAAACGTGGTTTTCCCAGGATCAGGCCGCCTTATCCGGCAGTGAAAGGTTTGTGGGGGGCACCCACCCTGATCAACAACACAGAGACCTTTGCCCAGATCTCCTATATCATGAAGAACGGTGCAGGTGCCTTTAACAAAGTGGGGACCGAATCTTCGCGGGGCACCAAAGTTTTTGCATTGGCCGGGAAGGTGGCACGTGGCGGACTCATCGAAGTACCCATGGGAATGACCATCCGCGAGGTGGTAGAAGAGATTGGGGGAGGAGTTGCCGGTGACCGTGAGTTCAAGGCAGTGCAAATCGGCGGACCTTCAGGAGGATGTGTTCCTTCGTGGAAGTCAGATACACCTATTGACTTTGAGTCCCTTAAGGAAGTTGGAGCCATGATGGGGAGCGGGGGACTGGTAGTGCTGGACGATGCAGATTGCATGGTCGACATTGCCCGCTATTTTCTGACCTTCACTCAAAGTGAGTCGTGTGGGAAATGCAGCTTCGGACGCATCGGCACCAAGCGAATGCTGGAGATCCTGGAGAAGATTTGCACGGGGAAGGGCACGGAGAAGGATCTGGAAAACCTGGAAGATCTGGCCCACTGGACCAAGAAAGGAAGCTTGTGCGCGCTATGCGGAACGGCTCCCAATCCCATTCTATCCACACTGGCCTATTTCAGGGAAGAGTATGAAGCGCATATAAGGGGAGAGTGTCCTGCCGGAAAATGCAAGGATCTTATCAAATATGAGATCACCGACGATTGCATTGGCTGTACCCTCTGTGCCCAGGACTGCCCGGTCGACGCCATCGCCTTCAAACCCCATGAAAAGCATGAGGTGGACAACGAATTGTGTATTCAATGTGATGGCTGCAGGCAGGTGTGCCCTGAAAATGCCGTTATAGTTAGATAAATAAGAAAGTGGTAAAGATTAAGATCGATAATAACGAAGTGGAAGTTGCTGAAGGCAGCGTGTTGATGGAGGTGATCCGGAACATGGGCATTGATGTGCCCTCCATGTGCTACCTGAAGGATGAAGAGCATTTTACTTCCTGCATGGTTTGCGTAGTCAAGGAGCGCAAAAGCGGGAAGATCATGCCCTCTTGTTCCATGGAGGCAGCGGAAGGTATGGATATTATCTCATCTGATGAAGATGTGATGGAGGCACGGAAGAGCGCCCTGGATCTCTTGCTCAGCGAACATGTGGGCGATTGCGAGGCTCCCTGCCAGATTACCTGTCCGGCCCACATGGATATTCCGCTAATGAACCGTCTGCTTGCCGAAGGAAAATTCCATGAGGCACTGGTAGTGGTGAAGAAAGATATTGCCCTTCCCTCAGTCCTTGGCCGGATCTGTCCGGCCCCATGTGAGGGAGCATGCCGCAGAAAATCCATCGATGAACCGGTCTCCATCTGTCTGCTGAAGCGTTATGCAGGCGATCATGACCTGGAAGCGGATGCTTCATGGAAGCCCGAACTAGCAAGCGATACGGGAAAAAAGGTAAGCATAATTGGTGCGGGTCCGGCCGGATTGGCAGCAGCATACCACCTGGCCCTACAAGGACATCGCTGCCGGCTTATTGATCGTAACAATATTGCCGGGGGCAGCCTATGCAAGGAAGTAAGTGAAGAGGAGCTCCCTGCATCGGTTCTGCAACAGGAGATCGATCAGATTGCTGCAGTGGGTGTAGAATTTAGCCTGGGATCAGCGGTAAATGAAGCCGAATTTAAAAAATTGCAGAAAAGTAGCGACGCCCTTGTGGTGGCCACAGGCAAAGGAGAGAGTGGCATTGCTGAATGGGGACTACCCATGCATCCCAAAGGAGTAGAGGCCGATGGAAATACATACCGTGTAGGCGATACAAACGTTTTTGTGGTGGGGAGTGCTCTGAAACCTTCCAAAATGGCCATTCGTGTATTGGGACAGGGCAAGGAGGCTGCCTTTAGTGTGGATCAGTTTCTGAAAAAGCAGCCTGTCAAAGGTGAGCCACGACTATTTAATTCCCGTTTTGGAAAGCTGGTTCCGGCCGAATATGTTGAATATCTGAAGGAATCGGTGGAGGGCTCTCGTCTGGAACCTGCTCAGAAAGGCGATGGACTTACAGCAGAACAGGTGATGGAGGAAGCTGCACGTTGCCTGCACTGCGATTGCCGCGACCTGAAGTCCTGCAGACTGCGTCTCTATTCTGATGCCTATGGGGCCGATCAAAAGCGCTTCAAATCGGAAGAGCGTCAGCTTTGCACCAAACAGGTGCAGCACAATGAGGTTATTTATGAACCTTCTAAATGTATCAAATGTGGGATCTGCGTAAGGCTGACTGCTAAACATAAAGAAGATTTTGGGTTTACCTTTATTGGCAGAGGATTTGATGTCGTGGTAGGGATCCCCTTTAATGAAAGCACAGCAGTGGGTTTGAAAAAGGTGGCACTGGAGGTGGCCGATGCATGTCCCACCGGCGCCATCAGCCGTAAAGTGGAAAACAAGTAAGATATGTCAGCAGATTTACATCGGACAAACAGAGTTGGAGGCGTGGTTTCCCTGATCACGCTGGCATTGTGCATCCTGATTTTCGCTTTCAGATTAGGTGGGTACCCTGAAATTGAACGCTTTCTGGGTATTCTGTTTCTGCTAACCGGCGTGCCTTTCCTTTATCTTCTTTTTCTTGCCAGGACGCATCAACGGCCGACCATCTTTTATATCCAGATCTCGGCCATCCTGCTTTTTATATTGATGGAACTGTTTCTTGACTATACATTCAAGATCGATTTCAGGAACGTCAAATGGATGACTATCTTGTATGTAATCTTTTTTTTCGCAGGAACAGGGGGCTTGATTGGAATTGCATCTCTCGCCGGGAAAAGGTGGGGCACAGTAGCCATTGTGCTGTTCCTGATAATGACATTTCTCGCTTTCTGGCAGCGGGCTAAAATTGGTATGTAGCTATGAGGAATAAAAACACTTTTATCCAGCTTCTGCTGGCACTTGCAATTGTGGTAGGTTCAATGGCCGAACTTCAGGCTCAGACAAACTCTTGCTGGGGCAATTTCAGAGGCGATTCGCAATTCAGCGGGGTCACTAAGGTGTCTATGCCGGGGAAGCCCTCCCTTTTATGGAACTTCAATGCACAGGATGGCATCAAGGCAGCGCCGGTGGTGTGTGACGGGATCGTTGTGGTGGGTACCATGGAGGGTTTACTTTATGGGATAAAAACCGATGGCACCCTCAAATGGAAGATCAATACCGAGTACAGCATTGAGGCCCCGGCCCTGATCGTAGACGGGGTGGTCTATGTGGGGAACCTGGATGGCACACTCTATGCCGTCGATCTGAATACAGGAGCCATCAAGTGGACCTACCAGACAGAGAACATGATCATGGGTTCTCCTTCTTTCTATACCAAAGGGAATAAGAGCGTAGTCCTGGTGGGTAGTTATGATTATTACCTGCACGGAGTCGATCCGGCCAGCGGGAAGGGCTTGTGGAAGTATGAAACCGATAATTTTATAAATGGCTCCTGTGCACTTTACAATGGGATGGCTGTTTTTGGAGGATGTGATGGCTTCATTCATATGGTTGATGCCATTACAGGGAAGGTACGCACCAGCATGTCCATCTCCACCTATGTGGCCAGCTCGGCCGGTATTGATGGCAATCATGCCTATGTGGGCGACTACGACGGACGCTTTTCGGCAGTGGACCTGCTTGGAAAAAAGGTGGACTGGGTATTTGAAAACAAGGAGGCCAACCTTCCTTTTATCGGTTCACCGGCCATCTATGGGGATCATGTTTTTATCGGGAACCGTGATAAATTTGTCTACTGCCTGAACAAAAAGAATGGAAAATTGGTTTGGAAGTATAACACTGGCGGCCGGGTCGATGCCTCACCGGTGATCGTGGGAAACAGAGTGTTGATTGCAAGCATGCGCGGCGACCTGTTTTTACTTGATCGAAAAAATGGCAAACTGCACTGGACCTATGAGCTGGGAACCGCAGTTAATGCCAATCCGGCTGTGGTCAACAACCGCATTTATGTGGCGGGAGACGATGGGCGTATTTATTGTTTTGGAAAGAAATAGAAAGGATATTTTATGAATATAATGCACATTATCCCGGGTTCCGGGGGCAGTTTTTACTGCGGAAATTGTTTGCGTGACTCGAAGTACGTGGAGGCACTCCGGAAATCGGACCATATGGTGATGAAGCTGCCGATGTATTTACCGCTATTCGCAGATGAGCATGACCTGAGCAGGGAAGTCCCTGTTTTTTACGGGGCAATCAGCATCTATCTGAAGCAACTCTTTCCTATTTTCAGAAAGGCACCCGGCTGGGTCGATCGTGCGCTTAACTCCAAACCCATGTTGAAGCTGGCCGCTAAATTTGCCGGTTCCACTCGGGCCAAGGGACTGGAGGAGATGACAGTATCCATGTTGCTTGGGGAAGAAGGACAGCAGAAGGAAGAACTGCAGAAGATGGTCGACTGGATCGTGGAGCATTGTACACCCGATGTGATCCACCTTTCCAATGCTTTATTGCTCGGACTGGCACAGCAACTGGGTGAGCGTCTTAAGGTGCCGGTGATTTGTTCCCTGCAGGATGAAGATGTGTGGGTCGATGTGATGAAACCCTCAGCAGCCGAAAGCGTTTGGAAGCTGATGTCGAACAAGGCAGCCTACGTAACGAAATTTATATCGGTCAGCGACTACTATGCCAGGGTAATGAAGGAGAAGATGTCACTACCGGAAGCCAAAGTGACTTCTGTGCATATCGGCGTGGATCCGGCTGATTACACCTTTAAACCGGTGTCAGAGAAGAAACGTAATATCGGCTATGTAAGCCGCATGTGTCACTGCAATGGAATGGACATCCTGGTAGATGCCTTTATCCTCCTAAAGCAGAAAGCAGAATTTGAAGATGTGAACCTGGTACTCACCGGTGGTTCCACCGGCGATGATAAGAAGTTCCTTTCCGATATTCGGCACCGCATCAGGGAGCATGGTCTGCATCATCAGGTGGAGATTCATGAAGATTTTGAAGAGCAGGGGCTCAGGGACTACCTGGAAAAGGTAGCAGTGGTATCGGTACCGGTCCGTAATGGTGAAGCTTTTGGCATCTACCTGCTGGAGTGCATGACCTCAGGAATTCCTGTTGTACAGCCTGCACTGGGAGCTTTCCCGGAGATTATTGAACTCACGGGTGGAGGTGTATTATACAAGGAGAATACCCCGGAAGCGCTGGCCCAGGCCCTGGAGAAATTGTTGTCAGACCCTGAGGAGATGGATCGCCTTAGCAGGACCGGTGCTGAAGGAGTTGACAAACATTTCCATATAGATGTACAGGCCAAGAGAATGGTGGAAGTCTATGCAAATGCTGTCAACTCTATGAAATGATGCTACTATCACTAGAACATATTAACAAAGGTTTTGGCAATCGCGGCGATTCAAGCTATCGTCCCGTGCTGAATGATCTCTCCCTGGCGGTACAGGAGGGAGAGCGGATTGCTATCCTGGGACCTTCCGGTTCGGGCAAGACAACCTTGCTGAACCTGGTGGGAGGACTGGATAGTCCCGATGAAGGCAGTGTGCTTTTTCGTGGGGAGGATATTACGGGCTATAGTAGCCAGAAGATCGACCTGTACAGGAACCGGCAAGTTGGCTTTGTGTTCCAGTTCCATCACCTGCTGCCTCAATGTACCCTGCTGGAAAATGTATTGATCCCCACACTGGTACAAAGAGATAAGATATCCCGCGCGAAAAGTGCTCAGCGGGCTGAAGCTCTGATGAAACGGGTGGGCATCTGGGAGTTCAGAAACAAACTTCCCGGGATCCTGTCCGGTGGTGAGTGTCAACGTGCTGCTGTAGTCAGGGCCATGATCAATGCCCCCTCCATACTACTGGCTGATGAACCCACAGGAGCCCTTGACAGTGAAAATGTAGAGAATATGTCCGATCTACTGCTGGAGCTGAATCAGGAGGATGGCCTGACATTGATGGTGGTGACCCACTCCCTCGAACTGGCAAGGCAAATGGGCAGGACCCTGGAGATACACAAGGGTAAATTGCAAGAGATCTGATCTTCCTTTCCACAGGCCCATGACAGTCCTAAATTTCATAAGAAACAATCTCATCTACTACGCCAGGAAGAACATCCTTCTGGCCCTGGGTGTGGCCATCAGTGGAGCAGTGCTCACCGGGGCCCTGATGGTTGGTGATTCGGTGAAGTACAGTCTGAATCGCATAGTAGAGCATCGCCTTGGAAATATCACACATGTACTGAAAGCAGGCGACCGCTATTTTACACAGGAACTTGCTGAACGGGTCGAAAGTCAGCTGCAGGTTCCGGTCTCCTCCATCCTCTTACAGGAGGGAAGTGCCGTAGCCGATGGCGGGGCGCGGCGGATCAATCACATTCAGGTGCTGGGCGTGGAAACAACTTTTGACAGCGTAGCGGGAATTCAGGATTACTACAGCACCCTATCTGGCGATTCAGTCATTATCAGCCGCAACCTGGCCAACAGGCTAAGCGTGGAAGCGGGAGACGAGCTTCTGTTGCGGATCGAAAAAGCCAGCCTGATCCCCCTGAATGCACCATTCGTCTCCGACGCCGAAAGTGTGGTCACCCTGAGAGCCGCCGTAAAGGGAGTGGCAGACGACAAGGAGCTGGGGCGCTTCAATCTGAAGGTAAGTCAAACAGCACCTTTCAATGTATTTCTCTCTCTTGATCGTCTCGAAGAGTTAATGGATTTTTCCGGAAGGGCCAATGTAATGTTGTTCCAGGCAGATGAACAGACCAGCAGGGAGGAGATCATGGAGAAAGTGAAGGAGCAATTCTCTGCGTCGGATGCGGGACTGAAACTAAAAGTACTTGAGGAACTTCAAAAGGTGGAGGTCACTAGCGACCGGGTGTTTATCGATGATGTTTTATCTGGACCACTTTTCAATGTGTCGGATGGGAGTGAAGGAATCCTGACCTATTTTGTGAACCAGATCGAATCTGCATCCGGTGCTGCGCCTTACTCTTTTGTCTCCACGCTGCCTTCTTCTATGCTGAGGCCCGGAGAGATGATCATCAATGAGTGGCTGGCAGAAGATCTGAGTGCTGATGTGGGAGATACCCTTCAGCTAGGCTATTTTGTAGTGGGTCCTTTGCGTGAACTTACAGATACCATCACCTCCTTTGTGGTGCACTCGATCGTAGGCATGGAGGGTCGGTTCGGCGATGAGAGCCTGATGCCAGATTTACCGGGGCTATCCGATGCGGGCAACTGCCGCGACTGGGAGACCGGGGTACCCATATCGCTGGAAAGCATCAGGGACAAAGATGAAGATTACTGGGATGAGCATGGCGGAATCCCCAAGGCATTTATCTCTGTGGAGAAGGGGGAAGAGCTCTGGAAGAACCGCTTTGGGACCTATACTTCCTTCCGGTATTCAATGGGGGAGGGATTGGGCATGTCTTCTCTGGAGAGCACTTTGATGGAGCAGATCGATCCTGGCATGCTTGGCTTTACCCTGGAAGATACTCGGTCCAAGGGCTACGAGGCTGCAGGGAGTGGAACGGATTTCAGTCAGCTGTTTGGGGGACTCAGTTTCTTTCTCCTGGTGGCTGCTATCCTGCTTAGCGTGCTCCTCTTCCTTTTAAATATTGAGAGTAGGGGGGAGCAGCTTAAGACACTTGTAGTGATGGGAATTCCACTAAAAACCATACGCCGCATCACATTTGGTGAAAGCATGTTGGTGGCCGGCATAGGTTCACTGGCAGGGCTGGTTTTGGCCGTACTCTATAACAAATTGGTTTTTATTGCTTTAAACGGGGTGTGGAGCGGAGTGGTTCGCACCGAGATGATGCATATGGATCTAAGGATATCTACCCTGATCACCGGACTGCTCATTACCCTGCTGATCGCTTTTCTGGCTATCTGGTTTCCTCTGAACCGCCATTTGAATCGTCACTTCAGCGCATACAAGAAAAAAAGTGCCTCAAAGAAGAAAAAGACTGGACTATTATACCGGAAAGTTATTGCTGCGATTTTTATTGTCACAGGTCTGGCGGCTCTTGCTTTGATTGTTTCGCAACTGATCAGTATGGAGCTGGTCAATGTACCCCTCTTTTTTGGTGCAGGGGGATTGTTGCTGGTGTCGGCAATACTATTTTTCTACTGGCAGCTATCGCGTCCTGCTTCGGAAAAAAAGAGCGTGTTCGATTTACAAGAGCTGAGCACGAAGAATGCTCGCAGGAACCTGAGCCGCAGCATGAGCATTGTGATCCTATTTGCCATTGGCGCTTTCCTGGTAATCTCCACCGGGAGCAACCGGAAGGACCTTTTCTCCAAATCAGGCGATCCGACAAGTGGTACCGGGGGATTTCTCTATTATGCAGAATCTACCGCACCCGTACTCCGGAAGCTCAATAATGAAGAGGTGCAGTATGAATATGGCTTAAGCGATGGATATGATTTTGTGCAGCTGCGCAGGGCAGATGGAGACGATGCCAGCTGTTTGAACCTCAATAAAATTGTAAATCCACAGGTCCTGGGGGTGGATCCAGACATGTTGGACGGAAGGTTTTCATTTGTGACCCGTACCTCTTATCTGGATGAAGACCATCCATGGCTCTCTCTTGAGCAAGAACTGCCGGATGGATTGATCCCCGCCATTGCCGATGAGACGGTAATTAAATGGGGACTGGGACTCGCCGTGGGGGATACCCTGCACTATACCAATTCCAATGGAGAGCGTATGAAGTTGTTGCTTATCGGGGGATTGGCTCCATCGATTTTCCAGGGCAATGTACTGATTGCCGATAAGCGTTTCCTGGAGCAGTTCCCGGAAAGCAGCGGCACCCACATTTTCCTGGTGGATGGAGCTATTGCCGATACAGCTATGATCCAGTCTGAACTTGGACGGGGTATGCGTGATCTGGGCTGGGATATGGAGCTTACCGGCCAGCGACTGGCTGAATTCAATTCAGTAACCAATGCCTATCTCTCCATCTTCATGGTACTGGGGGCCCTTGGCTTGCTGGTGGGAACCTTCGGACTGGTGGTGGTGCTCTGGCGAAGTGTCATGGAGCGCAGCCGGGAGATTGCCCTGCTGAAGGCAGTGGGCTATGGACGGAATGAGATCCGCCGGCTGGTGGTCCGGGAGTATATGTTCCTCCTGTTGATGGGCATCGGTACGGGTTTTGTTACCGCCATCGTAGCCACCCTGCCCTCCATACTGAATTCCCATACGGGAACCTCTTTCTCCTCGATACTAATCTGGCTTTTGGTCCTGGTTGCCAACGGTTGGTTCTGGATCCACCTGGTAAGTCATTCGGCCCTGAAAAACAAATCCATTTACACTGCTCTTAGGAACGAGTAAGACATAATTCCTTACATTAGGGGATATGAAAAAGCTTCATGCAGACAGCATAGAGGCCTGGAGGATATGGCTTGCTGAGCATCATGACCGAGAGGATGTGGTCTGGTTGGTCTTTCGTAAAAAGGGAAAGGGTCCGGTTCCCTTTGATTACCAGGCGGCCCTGGATGAGGCCCTCTGTATGGGTTGGATTGATAGCCTGCTGAAGAAGATCGATGAAGCAACCTACATGCGAAAGTTTACTCCGCGCAAAGCCAGCAGCACCTGGTCGGAACGCAACAAGGAGCGAGTGGAGCAGCTGATCCTGCAGGGAAGGATGATGCCTGCAGGGATGAAGACCATCGAGGTGGCCCAGGAGAATGGTATGTGGGACAAAGGAATAAAGCTTCCGGAGGTGGACGAATCTCTACCATGTGCATTTCTCTCCGCTTTTCAGGATAGCCCACAGGCAAGGGACCACTATTTCGCCATGCCTTCCAGGGCACAGAAACAATTCAATATCTGGATCAATATGGCCAAACGGGCCGAAACCGTCCGCAAGAGGGTGGATGAATCGATAAGCCTCCTGGAAAAAGGGAAGGAGCTGGGATTGAAATAGGGTATAGAGAGTTAACCAAAAATGATTGCTTGAGATGAATAAAAAAGAGGTGGTTTTATTGACCGGGGCCTCCGGATCCATGGGTTTTGAGACCTTTAAACTGCTCTGGGAAAAGCGGGATCGATACGATATTGTGCTTTTTTTACGCCCATCCAAAAAGAACAGGAAGAAGTTCCGCAGTTATGACCAGCAGGCTGAGATGGAGGGAGGCGGACTGAAGATTGTATGGGGGGATGTGCTGAACCGCGAGGATGTGGTGGAAGCATGCAGGGGCATCGACTGGTGTTTGCATCCCATGGCGCTCATATCTCCAGCAGCGGATCGCGACCCGGAGATGGCCGATAAAGTGAACGCCCGTGGCACCCGCTACCTGGTGGAGGCCATCGAGGCAGAAAACCCGGAGCATATCAGGATGGTACATATTGCAACAGTTGCTGAATATGGTGACAGGCTGCCACCGATACATGTGGGTCGCACAGGCGATCCGGTATTGCCAAGCGTCTATGATCACTATGCCATCAGCAAGATTAAAGGCGAACTAGCCGTCATGCAGTCTCGTATCAAATACAGGGTCTCACTCAGGCAGACTTTCATCATGATCCCGGACCTCTTTTCACTGAAGGATCCCATCATGTTTCACCAGCCCATCAATTCCTGCATGGAGAACATTACCGCCCGCGATTCAGGCCGCCTCCTGGTTAACTGCCTGGATGTGCCTGAAGATTCTGATTTCTGGGGAGCATACTACAATATTTCGGGCGGACCGGGTTGCAGGATCGTATTCCTGGGACTCCTCGAAGGAATCTACAGGATGCTGGGGATCCGTTACCAAAAGGTGATGGAACGAAATTGGTTTGCACTGAAGAATTTTCACATGCAGTTCTATGAGGATTCTGGCAAGCTGAACGCCCACCTGCATCACTGGGAAGGAGCACAAAGCATGGAGGATTATTTTGCAGAAGTATGGAAGAAGATGCCCTGGTACCTGAAGGCTACTGCCTGGCAAGCCAAATACATTCCTCCATACCGGGAATTTGTGGAACTTATGACCCGCTTACAACTCAAAAAGCTTGCTTATAGAAACGATGGAACCATGGGTTGGATCGAAAAAAAGGACACAGGGAGGATTAATGCCTTTTATGGATCCTTGGAGGCCTACAATAATATCCCTGGCTGGGATGAATCGATGCCTTCCCTTGATCATTCACAGGCACACACAAAGCTCGATCATGGCTACGATGAGTCGAAGGAGGAACTGAGCTTAGAGGATTTGCATCAGGCAGCTGCTTTTCGGGGGGGAGAGCTGGCATCTAAGGAGTGGAAGGGGAAGATGCACCAGCAGCTTGATTGGAAATGTTGCCAGAAGCACGCTTTTAAGATGACCCCACATGCCGTACTCAAGGGGGGCCACTGGTGTCAGGAATGCATCTCGCCACCCTGGAATTACAGTGTAGTGGCTCAAAAGAATCCTTTCGCAAAACAGGTATTAAATCCTTCCGGGAAATAAATCCCTATTTAATTGACTGTCATCGTTTCATGGTCTAACTTGCACCTGTAAATCCATAAAATTTTCAGGTATGAAAAAGCATTGTCATACAGTCATCTTACTGGCTGTAATGGTAGTATTACCTATGCTCCAACTGGAAGCACAGGACGAGAATCAAAAAGACCAACTCTGGTATTGCTGGGAAGAGACTGTGAAGCCCGAATTATGGGAGGACTATTTAGAACTCAGCAAAGAAATGCTTGAAGTTTGTAAAGAGGAGAACTTCCCGTATCCAATTTTTACATGGACCCATAGCTCTATGGTGTATGAGTTGTGGACACCCCTTAACTCTCTTTCGGAGATAGATAGCCTTGATGCAGCGTGGGAGAATATCATTAAGAAATGGGGCGAGGAGAAGTATGAGGCATTTAACGGGACCAAACTTCATAATTATTCAAAAACGGTTACAATCCTGGGCGATCTGACCTATATGCCAGAGAATCCGGAATTAACCGGAGATGAGAGAACCTACGGACGCTGGATAGAAATACATCTCAAACCGGGAAAGCAAAAAGAGTTTATGGAGGCAGCAAAAATGCTCAATGAACAGCGCAGAGCTTTTGGCATTCAGGAGTATCTGATGTTCGGTGAAGGCGGCATCGGTTACCAGTCTCCCAGCTTCCATGCCTATTATTCACATATAAGTCAGCAAGCGTTTAACGACTATTTTGATTCTACACCTGAAGCTTATAATAAAAAGTTCCAGGAGTATTTAGAAAATATATATAAGCTTATGGTCAAACCTCCGGTTATTAATCATTATTATTTAATTCCGGATCTCTCTTACAATCCTGCAGTGCAGTAGTTTAATATTGAACATGTTACGCTAAAAACATATTGTCATGAAAAAATTATTAGTGCTATTGCCGTTCTTCCTTTTCATCATCTTCAGCTGTCAGAACAAAGAAACTCAGGCCAAGCTCGATGAGGTAAATGCGAAGACCGAACTTGAGAAGCAAAACAAAGCTCTTATCGAGAAGTACATAGAAGCTTGGAATACTCAGGATTTCAAGGTGATCGATGAATGCCTTTCCCCTCAAATTAAGGTCTATGTTCCATCCAATGCAGAGGATCCGATGTCGTTGGAGCTGTTTAAAGAATGGTTACACGGAATCTTACAGCCTTTCCCCGACAGCCATTATGATATCCGTGATATTTTTTGCGAAGGGGACAGGATATGCGTCCGCTGGGCCTATACAGCAAGCCATCAGGGTGATTATATGGGCCTCCCGCCATCGGGCATGAAGGTGCAGGGAAGCGCCATTGAAATTTTCAGAGTGGAGAACGGAAAGATTGTGGAGGAGAGATCGGAAATGGATGCGATGGGATTGGTGATGCAGCTGGGTTTTGAGCTAAAGTTGAAGGAGTAATTGAACCGGTAATCCTCTTATGCTGCGAGTGAGCAGTAGTATCATGAATACAGATGCTGCATCTGGTTTATGGCCAGGTGTTAGCACAAAGAATCAATTAACTAAACTAATTAACTGAACCAGTTAACATGAAAACTTCATTAAGATCAATCTGTGTTTTTGCGATTTTCGCAATCATTTTTTGCGGATGTCAAACTGCCCCTGCTCCCCTAAGTGAATCAGAAAAGGAAGAGATTATCAAAGAGGTTAGAGCTGCATTTGATAAAACAACCTTAGCTGTAAACACTCATGATGCTGATCAGATATTGGATTTCTGCTGGAATGATAATGATTATCTGTACGCGGCAGATGGAACATTAGACAAAGGTTGGGATGCTAATTATAAAGCTGCCTCATCTATTCACTCAAATCCAAACAATCAATCTTTCACCATTCACTATGATGAGATCATCATCAAGGTTCTGAAACGGGATGCGGTCATGCTTGTTGGGAAAGGAGCTTTTAACGATATACTTACTGTGGCTGGTCCGAAGTCTGTCGGCATGGTGGTCACATTTTTGATAGAGAAAATCGATGAGAAATGGGTGGTAACCATTGGACATGAATCTGCAGCAGAAACACTATTAATTCTGTAATTATACGATCATGAATAAAAAACTGTTTTGTATTCTGATTACCCTGGGTCTGTTCTCATTCCATAATATATCTGCTCAATCCGTTAACAAAGGTTTAGTAGAAGTGAATGGAACCAGACTTTTCTACGAAATGGCAGGCTCCGGGGAGACCATTGTTCTGGTACATGGTAACGAGGGTGACAGAAGACACTGGGATTTTCAGTTCATGCCCTTAGCAAAGGACTTTCGAGTAATCCGCTATGATGTTAGGGGATATGGAAAGTCTGCCATGCCAGATCCGGAAGAGCCTTACACTGATTATGAGGATCTGAAAGCACTATTGGATTATCTGGGAATAGATAAGGCTCATATGTGTGGACTTTCCATGGGAAGTGGAATCGTGGTGGATTTTGCTATCGCCTACCCGGGAATGTGCAGGTCATTGATACCGGTTGGCCCCTGGGCAGATGGTTATGGCATAGGTGAATTTCAAAGCCCTGCTTCAGATTCTCTATTTGTGGTAATGGGAAGGGCTGCATCCATTGCAAGGGAAAAAGGAGCCAAAGAAGCGACAGATTATTTCTGGACCAGGAATAGTCAATTCAAACAAACTGTAAGATCTGAAAAAGCTCTGATGCATGTCTTAAATGTTGGGTATGACTATTCATGGTGGGGATTTATTAACGAAAGCAAGAGACAATCTCTTCAACCATTTGCAATAACCCGGTTAAACCAAATAGGGATGCCTACTCTGGTTATTACAGCAGAGTATGATCTTGAGGTCTGCAAAGAGATTGTTAAGATTATGGGAAGGGAAATTAAAGGATCAGAAGTTATAGCATTTAAAGATGCAGGACATATGATGAACCTCGAAAAACCAGAGGAGTTTAACAGGGCTTTAGTTAACTTTATCAATCGTATAGAATGAAAAATATGTAGCTATGAAAACCATCATTCCCTTTCTTTTTGCACTTTTTGTAATCACATCGTGCTCACAAACAGACTCAAGCAAATCCCCTCCTCCATTTAGCAAATCATCAGCGTTACTGACTGAATCATCTGCGGAAGATGAAGGGATGTCGGAGGAGCGCCTGGGGCGTATCGATGCCATGCTGAGCGAAGCCATTGAACTGGAGCAAATTCCTGGAGCTGTGGCCCTGGTGGCCCGAAATGGTAAAATTGTCTATTACAAGGCTTTCGGGATGGCAGATAATGAAGCAAGCCGAAGCTTGCAGCGTGATGATATATTCAGGATTGCCTCACAAACAAAGGCCATCACTTCCACGGCAGTGATGATGCTCTGGGAAGAGGGGAAATTCGGGCTTGACGATCCCATTTCAAAATACATTCCTGAATTTAAAAATGCGGTGATCTTTGAGTCCATTAACGAAGCCGATTCATCATTCACAGGAATGCCCGCTTCAACACCCATTACCATCCGTCACCTGCTGACCCATACATCAGGCATTGGCTATGGGATGATTGATGACGACAATTTCAGAAAGATCTATCAAAAAGCTGGAATCATTGATGCCTTTACGACCGAAGATGTTAGCATAGAAGAGAATATCAAGAAACTGGCCACACTCCCCCTTCATCATGAGCCAGGTGAAAAATTCACCTATAGTGAAGGGCTTGATGTTCTGGGCTATTTTATTGAAATAGTATCTGGAATCCCCTTTGATAAATTTCTTAAGGAGCGGATATTTGATCCCCTGGGAATGGAGGACAGCTATTTTTATCTGCCCGACTCCAAGAAGGACCGACTGGTTTCTGTCCAGTCCAAACAGGATGGAAAATGGATGAAGTATGCGGCCAGCCCTTACTACGATCCTGATTATCCGATCAAAGGTGCCATGAGTTTCTTTTCCGGTGGTGGCGGGCTTTCCAGTACAGCAAAGGACTATGCAAATTTCCTGCAGATGTATCTGAACAATGGAGAGATGAATGGGGTGCGCCTGCTAAGCAGAACCACCGTTCAGTTTATAATGGCCAATCAGGTGGGGGACCTGCTGGGAGAGTCAGGAGGCTATTACGGTCTGGCTTTTGGGGTGCTTGATCAGAAGGGCGCAGCCATGGGAGGAAATGGCAGCGTTGGAACATTTCAATGGGGAGGTTATTTTAATACGCAGTACTTTGCCGATCCTGTAGAAAATGTCATCGGGATCTTAATGAAACAGACCCAGGATACCTGGACTGATGAGACCGGCGGGAAATTTAGCCAGCTGGTTGGTCAGGCCATCAATGACTAGATATTATTGATCCAGTTGAATGGTGATGGGCCAGCCGGGGAACTGGGCAGCGCCCTTTTCCAGCACAAATACATCGCGTGGCCAGCACTCGAAGGTGACTTCCTTAGTAGGTTTGTTGAAGCGGATTAATCCGAATCCGGCTCCTTCTGAGGTATTTTCCGGATTAGCGTAGGCATACATGGTGATCTTGTTACTCATTCCGTCCAGGTAGTCGCCCGTCCATGGTAGGGGACTTTCCGGATCGTGGTTAGGTCCGGGCTGCTCATCTTCGGGCCACCACCAGCGTTTGTAAATGGTGTTTACGCTGGCCGGCACAATAAAGGCCCAGGGGCCATCACTATACTCATCGATCCCATGTTGAAGCAGGGTGGAAATATGCTGGTCTCCTCCTATATGGATGGCCCCTGCCTTTTTAATGGCCCGTAATGCTTTTTTACGTCCTGTTTGGGGCCAGCCATTGGAGTCCAGGTCGGCATGTAGTCGGTTGTCGAAACTGCCATGCAGGTGGGCTGCCCCGCAGAAGCCGGTCTGAGAGAGCACCGCACGCATTTCCACACCCTCGTTCCATCCGGCCCACTGGTCCAGAAAGTCCAGTTGCCGCTCACCCAGCATGACCAGTCCGGGTTGATCAATGGTAGTGGGATCATAGCTGGGGTCATAAATATGATCGGGTCGGGGACCCTGCTGGGGGATTTTTCCGGCGGGACCCGATTTAAATTTGCGGTCCTCTAAAATGGCAAAATCCACCTCCCCCAGAAGCAGGTTGGTGTAGTAGACTCCGATTCCCTGTCCGATGGGAGTGGGATCGAAGGGATCGGGAAGGTTAGCTGTCTGGCAGCGCTCTACCATCTTCACATATTCGGCGTGGTAGGTGTAGCCTCCATCGGCGGCTCCCCTGAGCGTGGATACTTTTCCGCTTTCGCCCCAGAGGTTGGGTTGTCCGATATCGTGATCGTCGGGAATGGAGATGCAGGGTCGCTCTCGCCACATCTCTCCGAACTGCGAGCCAAACAGCAACCAAGAGGCTGTATGTTCGGTATGGTCGTAGGACTGATCCCCTGCCAGGAAGATCAGGTCGGGATCGAGGTATTCGACGTTCCTTACATAGCTCTCGCGGTCGCCCCGATCCCTGTTGCTACTGCAGGAAAAGGCGGCTACCACAATCTGGTCTTTCTCAACCGGGTCGTGGCGGATGAGCCCCTCATACATGGCCTTTTTTCCATGCCTGAGCCTGTAAGCCATATCCTGGGTGGCATCCCAGTTCTCGATTCTGAAGAGAGCTGACCAGCCCAGGTCGTTCACCTTTTCTGTGGCGATCTCCTGCCACTGTCCATTCGTCAATGTTTCCAGCCTTACCGTACGCGTTTCATCCGGATAAAGAGGATACAATTGCGCACTCAGTTTCAGCACACCCTTGGATACGGTATAGAGCCCGAATGCCACCACCTGGTCGCGCTCCACCTTCACGTTGTGGATGGGATTGGGGGCACGATTCCACCAGTCGTTGGTGCAGATGGTATCGAGGTCTGTAAAAGGTGCCACCACGGGCGGTTCCATGACGGTGTTACATGCCAGGGTTAGGGACAATACGAATGCGACAATGGGGAGAAGGGGCTGTTTTGACATGAGCTTCAGTATATGTTCATATTCCTTCAAATGTAGCAGTTCCGAAAATAAAATCGCCAAAAAACTATTATTACCTTTGTCGGATTCTCAAAAACTGAGACAATTACTTTCTAACCAATAAAATAATTTGATGAAGATGAAAAAACAATTTTTTTCCAAAGTCCTGTTTATGGCTGTTGCCGCAATGTTTCTTGTTTCCTGTAATACAGGGAAAAAACCTGCAGCAGAAACCGAAGAGCAGGCAACTGTAGAAGCTACTCCCGATTTTGAAATTTCACTGGCTCAGTGGTCCCTGCACAAAACCTATTTTGGTGATTCAATCTCTGACTGGGTGGAGTTTGGCAATCTGCTGAAGGCGGATCCCGACGCACTGCTTAAGGGTGATATTGATCCCATGGACTTCCCAAAAGTTGCTGCCGGATACGGGATCAATACCATTGAACTGGTTAATACCTTTTATTTCAGCAAGACCAGTGATATGGATTACTGGACTGCCTTTAAAAAGAATTGTGAGGAAGCCGGTGTGACCGTAGGACTGATCATGTGCGATGCACTGGGCGACCTTGGTGATGCTGATCCCGAGGCCCGTATGGCTTCTGTGGAAAATCACAAACCATGGGTTGATGTGGCTGCCTTCCTGGGAGCAAAAACCATTCGTGTGAATGCTGCCGGAGAAGGAACTGCCGAAGAGGTAGCTGCCAATGCGGTGGACGGACTCTCCAAGCTGGGTGAATATGGTGCCACCAAGGGCATCAATGTGGTTGTAGAAAATCACGGTGGATATTCCTCCGATGGAAAATGGCTATCCGGAGTGATGACAAAGGTAGGAATGGACAACGTGGGTACCCTGCCCGATTTTGGAAACTTCCACGAGTATGACCGTTACCTGGGTATGGAAGAGCTGATGCCTTTTGCTAAGGGTGTAAGCGCCAAGTCGCACGTATTTGATGCGGAAGGCAATGAGACTAACTCCGATTTCCTGCGGATCATGAAGATTGTAAAGGCTTCGGGTTTCAAAGGCTATGTGGGTATCGAGTATGAAGGTACCGAGCTTAGTGAAGACGAAGGAATCAAAGCTACCAAGGCACTGCTGGAGAAAGTAATAGCAGAGATTTAGTAGCTGACAGATTTTTCTGGCTACGCAACCAGGAATATGTAAATTGCATCTTAATTAAGATGAGAAGAGCAATCGCACCCCTTATTCTGCTCCTCTTTCTGGTTGCAGGATGTGAAATTGAGAAGGATCCGGTGGATGAACCGCTGGATCCTTCTTTGCATTTAACCGATGGCTTCTGCCTGCTTGCCAACAACCGGGTGATACTGAATCATTACGATATCGATTACTATGATTGGAGTGCTCACCTGATCTATCTGAAGAGTCCGGATGCCTTCGAAGAAAAATACTATAAAATGGGCCCCGCAGCAGTTTATGCTGATAGTTCAAAGATCTATGATCTCTCATTTGTTTCGCATGCCGCCTCCTATATACCACAGGGCCCGGTCATATGGTTTCCATTTTTTCTTTACCCGGATTACACGGTACATATTGATCGGGCCTGGTTTTATAAGGAGGAGCCTTGGTTGTTTGGGGACCCCCGTGAAGATCCGCGGATTGCGGAGGCCCTTAAGAAGTATGGCCAATTCCGGCACGGACTGCAATGTGAGATCCTCTCCTTCTGGTATAATGCTGTGAATGGGGTGATTCTGGAGCTGGAACTCAGGAATGAGGATCCTGTCAATTACTATTACTGGGATCCGGAGAAATTGGGAATGGACCACTATCATTGGGTTACCAATGGATTGCGGCTCAGTGATGAAACGGGACAATCCTACACTCATCAGCTTCAGCCCAGTTCATGGGACGATGCGGATCCGGACAGGATGTCGCTTCTGGAGAGTGACAGCTCGGTTGTTCTGACCATTACTTATGCGGATTTTGATGAGCTTCCCCCGGGAAACTATACGGCCTACTTCGAATTCCCGGGACCACATAAGGTGGAGAGCCGGGAAGACCTTGATCAGGAAAATGGCCGGATCTGGCTGGGTGATTTAGATTTGCATGCTGAGGTGGTGATTCAATGAGAGTATCTCTTACATTCCTGGTTTTACTCCTGTTTCTTTGTGCAGGATGTGAGAAAGAGATGGATCTGGCCGATCGCCTGCCCAGGTCCTCCATCGAACTGACCGATGGTTACTGCCTTGTGGCCGGTGATCAGGTGGTGGTGAATCATTACGATATTTCCTACTACGATTACGGGGCCCACCTGGTCTACCTGAAGAGTCACAGGTCCAGTGCGGAATTCCTTGAGGAGGCTGGTTCTCTGACGGTCTATGCAGGAGGGGAAGAGATCTATACGGCAGGCATCCATCCGGGATATTCTTCTTATATGCCTACGGAACCTTTTATCTGGACCTTCCCTACCTTTTACGAGGATTATATTATTGCCATAGATCTGATGCTCGCTACCTACGAGGCTATTACCATGGAGGTGAACGATATCCGGGAAGATCAGAGGATTGTAAAAGCATTGAAGAAATATGGCCAGTACCGCGAGGGATTGCATTGTGAAATTGTTTCCTGTAATTATACAGCTCCGGATAAGGTGGTGTTGCGCCTGGAGCTGAGCAACATGGATGAAGTGAATTATTACTACCTGGACCCGGAGAAGATGGGAATAGGTCTCTTTCATTATTTTTCTAACGGGCTGTCCCTCTGGGATTCTGAGGAGCGGCAAGCCTATTCGAATCAGACAGAGCATCTTTCGCCCGATCCGTGGGATTCCTGGGATATGGACTGGATGTCGCTGCTGGAGGGTGGGAGTTCAGCGACATGGACAGATCTGGTTGGGCAAGCTGGAACTGAAAAAAGAGGTGGTAATAGAATAAGTCTTATTTCATGTCAAAGGCCTGTTTCAATCCTTCGGTGGTGGTGTAGTACTTTACGATCATATTGGGAATTTCCCACTCCGGAAGTGTTCCTTTGGAGAGGTAGTCCAGATATTTCTCGGTGACCTGTCCGAAGTGTGCCTCGTGGCCCACCTTATAGCTGTCGGGTATCTCCACCTTCCAGGTTAGTTCATCAATCTCCTTAATGTCGAGCCCGGGATATTTTACAGCCAGCTGCTGCGTAGCGAGCTGCAGGGCCTTGCGAAATTCGTCGGGAGAATCTATATAAGTAGGCATAATATAGAGTGTGGGTTTGTAGCCCTCAGCCTCGCCCTGCCGGATCATCAGTTCGCAAGTGGAGCCGCGCATTGTGGAGTTGTGGGTGTCGCCAGTCCCCTCAGGTGCCTGGAAGTTCCAAATTACTGATACACGCGCATGCACTCCTTTGATGGTATAGTTGATCTCTCCATTGCTGTATACCCTCAGAATACTTCCTTCCACGTCCTTTTCGAGATAGGGAGGGTAGGAATCGAGACCTGTTACCTTCTTGAACATCTCGGTGGTAAGTCCGGTGGTCCACCTCTTGGAGGAGATGATCTGAACATCCTCCTTTTTTAGGACCACTTCGGGGAAAGCCTCCCACTGTACCAGGTCCACCAGGTGCGTGGTTACATCCACAATTCCCTCCCCCTGCTGCTCGGTATCGAAGAACCAGGGTGGACGAATCAGGGGTAAGCCGGAAACGATCTTAGAGAAGTGGTGAACACTTTCCTTGGTAATGGCCGGAAACTTTGGGCTCCCGACCTGCAACTCTCCAAAAACCTCCGGCAGTAGTGAAAATTCCTTTTGCAGTAATGTAGTAATCTCGTGGCGCTCGGTCATGATATCATAGAGCAGCACCCCCTTTTTCCTGGCAGCGGCAAAAGCTTCCTCCAGCATGGGAAACTTATCGGGCGAGATGACCATAGGCTTGTCTGCCAGAACATGGATCCCGTTCTGGACAGTCTTCAGGATGTATTCGGTCTTAAGGGCATTGTTGCCCGAAACCACCATCACGTTGCCGGGCTTATCCACCAGCATTTTTTCCAGGAAATCATCCCCGGTATATACTTTTTCCTCCCAGGAAGTTGGAGCTTCTGACCTTGCATTGTAATCCCCGATCCGCCTGAGATAACTGTCTACCTCAGGTCCGTCGGGTGCATAGACATGCACCACCGGATCCACAGATTCGTACATGGTTTTTTGAACCAGTGCGGCATGAAAATGTCCCGGATCCAGGTTCATCAACTTCACTTTTCCTTCAAGGGGAGTAAACACAGATGCAGAGTCTTTTGTGTTGCAAGCGGAAAGTAAGAGGAGGAGTGACACTCCAATTGTCATATACTTTTTTATCATAGAGCAGGTGTCTTAACATTTAGAATTACAGTACATAATTGGTTCCAAAGGGATAGCGCTGGGGTCTTTTTACCAGGGCATTGGCGCTGTCGTTATCGAGGAATCGTTCATGACGGGGATCCCAGTGGAGCTTGCCATCGACCTTCATGGCAATGTGACTTACCAGGCAGGCGGAGCAGGATCGGTGTCCCACTTCGGCTGGTGCTATCGGGTCCTTGCGGGAGCGTATGGCATTGAGCCAGCCCTCGTGCTGCTCGGGTGCCTTTTCAAGGTGGATCTCATTGGGACCGATCACAGATTCCAGGATTTTTGGATCGCTGGCATCCAGCGCCTTTAGCTCTGCATCGGGCTGAGTGGGGTCGGAAGAGGTGACCGCCACATTGCCACGGCTCACAAAGATCCATCCTTCGCTGCCATAAAACTTCACTCCATTGGGGAAAGTCCCGCTGATCTGCATCTTTACCCCATTGGCGTAACGGGCATGCACCATGAAATCGCCATGTACGTTCCAGAGACCGGAGCTGGGGAAGGTGGCCTCAGCCTCCACTTCCACCGGCCCGGTATAATCGGTACCCATGGCCCAGTGTGCGGTGTCCACATGGTGGGCTCCCCAGCCTGTGATCATCCCGGCACCGAATTGTTCAAGACGAAGCCAGCCCGGACGCGAAAAGTCGTTTTGCGGATGTACCCCTTTCTCGGTGTAATATTGTAAGGGAGTCGATCCCAGCCACATATCATAATCCAGGTTCTCAGGTACTGGCATGGGCGGCTCCTCAGGTCCTCCGGGATCGCCGGGCAATCCTATTTCAATCTTTTCCAGTTCCCCGATGCGTCCGTTGCGCACCAGTTCGCAGGCTTTGTGAAACTGGGGCCAGGGATCGGTGCCCCTCTGTTGGCTCCCCTGCTGGAATATACTACCGGTGCGATTAACCGTGTCGCTCATCTGCCGGCCTTCCTTAATGGTAAGCGAGGCAGGCTTCTGCAGGTATATATCCTTGCCAGCCAGGGCCGCCTCCATGGCGGGCTGGGCATGCCAGTGGTCGGGGGTGGAGATGATCACCGCATCGATACTCTTGTCCTGCAGCATTTCCCGGTAGTCCTGGTAGACCGCCACATCCACATAATTCGCTTTTCCTCTGTCGGCATAGAATTTCTCGATCCATTCCTTTCCCATGCCGGCACGTTTGATATCCACGTCGGCTACCGCCACTCCAATGGCCGCATCATGCCTGAGGGTTGATGGCAGATCGTGCGTCATAGCAATGCGTCCAAACCCGATCTGGCCGATCCGGATCTTGTTGGAGGGGGC
>RCND010000057.1_pt1 | contig 57220 bp, 51 predicted proteins | sample 2041351 | NCBI WGS metagenome assembly RCND01 (sample SAMN09708230, study PRJNA481090) | Marine sediment metagenome, whole genome shotgun sequencing project. | biome: marine sediment; feature: ocean; material: sediment; isolation source: Sewage treatment plant 12B marine sediment (STP12B) ... | reverse complement strand
AAAGAATTTACAACATCCACGGTGTCATCATCAATATTGATTAGTTCAGTATTATCAATTGCTAAGATTTCGACTAATACATCATACCCTACAAGTGCGTTCGGAAATCTATAAATAGCTCCAACTTGTCCACTAATTCCACTTTCTGCAACATTTCCATTCCCTACAAAATTCAAAGAAGGAAGTGCACAATTAAATTGATTTATTCCTAAAGACTCCGCTAAATCTAATACACCATCGTTATCATCATCTTGATCCACTAAATCGATTACATCGTCAAGATCGGTATCCGTGAGCGTACACAAATTAGTGCTGTTAACGTCAAAAGGATAAGCATCCCCAGCTAAACTCGCATTGCTTCCGTAATTCGAAAAAACATCCGCACCACCAACATTGATTGTTACAGAACTACTCGAATCCCAACCATTATCTCCGGCATCATAAAGAACGACCGAGTATTTAAGTGAAACGATAGGTTCTGTTGCTAAACAACCTAGATCATATGTTGCAGAATAAAGAATTGAAGTACCACTAGTATTATAACAATCCTCAGTATTACAGAAAGAAAGCAATAAATTGTTGGCCGGATCATAAACCTCTACTTTATGTTCAAAAGAATCATTAGGCCAATCGACAGTTACCAAAACTCGATTGGTAGATTGCCCATATAAGGAGGGATTTACAAATATTAAAAATAGCAAACAGATTAAAGAGTATAACTGTTTCATAGCAAGTTCTCGTTTTAATTAATAGCATTCAATCACATGCCATATATCTATAAACGATACAATTAAATGGCTGAGGGATTAATTAACTAGGTAAATTACCTTAAAAGCAGGGGGGTATCACAATATGATCGATGTTCAAAGAGTTAATCTCGATAAACGGTACAGTATTATCGTTATCGCCCAATTTTAAAGACTATATCTTAAGGATATAATTAAGTTTTGGCCAGCTGCAGCTATACCCGAAGAGTAGGTTCTATATCGCTGATCTGTTATATTCTCCAACGTTGTGGTTAAACTAAGAAACTCTGTTAATTTTAATTGTGCTCTCGCATTTATAGTATACCATGATGGCGAATATGGGTCACCGTTTGCGTCTAAAACATACAAATAGGGCTTTTCTCTTTCTGAAAATGAAAGTTCTTCAAAAGACAATCCTCCACTATAATTCATGAATAAATCAAATTTAAATTTGCGGGTTTTCCAAATTAAATGCGTATTTCCAAAATCAGGCACCACATGTCTTACCGGGTATTTACCACCGTCAATTTCACGTTCAGTTCCTCCAATAACATTATATTGAGAAGTTAATTGAACATCCCTACTTATATTCACATTAAGGCCTGCCTCAAAACCATATATTCTAGAACTGGAAGCGTTCTGAATAGCTTGCACAGTACTTAACTCACCATCATAAATGATTTCAGTTTCTCCATTAAGTGCATAATCTCTTCGTACCAAGGCATTATCCAAGTAGGTATAATATGTCGCAATATCAAACTTGACTCTCTCATTTAAATTCATATAGAGCCCTAACTCGCCACTATACGCTCTTTCGGATTTAAGATCGGGGTTCGGGACAACCACAGAACCAGGCTCCGAATCGAAAACCTTCCCTATATCGTCTATATTGGGTGCTCTAAACGCGGTAGAAAAATTAAGCTTCCAAGCTATACTCCTATTTACATTCCAATTGAGGCCTGCTGTACCAGTAAGTGCGCCAGTGTTAATATTGGCTTCATTGAATGGAAGGTTCAAGAATTGGTTGTTTTCAGTAAAATTGGATTTAGCAATTATGCGATTATAACGAAGACCCGTTTGAAAAGTGAAAGCGTCATTAGGGTTGTACTTATAACTTAAATATACCGCCATAGACTGCCAGCTTGATCCATCTGGATATCTGGACACTGTTTTATTTTCCTGTCCACTATCAATATTTTCCTCAACACCTTCAGACCCGACATAATTATAGATTATCTCAGTGCCATAGAATAACTCATTTATACTACTAATTCTTTTTTCAAAATCCATGTTGAATGAAATGGCATCGACATTTTCTTTTCTAATATTTCTTAGGGAAGATTGATAGTTCCTATCCATTCTACTTTCCTGGAAATTTTGATAGGCCAATGTAATTTGCGCCATGTCATATAATCCTTTGGTGGCTTTATGATTCACTTGCAAGTTTGCTAAAAACCATTTTTGCGGCCCATAATTCCATTCAGCGGATCGCAAAACCCCATCGTCATTATATCTAATTAATCGATCATATCTCGGAAAATCAGAAGTTTCAGAATAATGCAATCCAAGATTGAAGTTCAAGTTATTATTAGGTTCAAACTTGATTTTCTCCATTACATTGATTTGATCATAACCGGTGAATCTCTGCTCAAGAGGATCTTTGTTCTGGATGATCATGTCCTGATTATCGACCCGTTCAATATATTCTGTCCTTAAATAGCTGTCCGGACCATGCTTCCCCATTTTTAGATCATCAAAATCGGTATAGCTGAAATTAGTTAGAAATGCCCATTTTTTCATCCCTATATTAAAATCAACATGACCCGTTCTTTCGTTGCTAGCTGAGGCGTACCGTATTAAGGCATTCACTCTAATATCTAAACTATCCTTATAGGAAATTATCGGTTTTTGGGTATAAAAATTCATGACTCCTCCAATGGCATCACTTCCATAGATCACTGACCCCGCACCAAGAATTATTTCTGTGTTCTGAATTGAAAGAGGGTCTATTGATATAACATTCTGAAGATTACCACCTCTAAAAATAGCGTTATTCATTCTTACTCCATCAACAGAGAGTAATAGCCTATTCGTTGAAAAACCCCTAATAATAGGACTTCCCCCACCCAATTGACTTTTTTGCACAAAAACTAGTCCGCTATTTTCTAACAAATCGGCACTTGTCTGAGGATTTGTGAATTGTATATCCGCAGCCACTAAACTTGTGATTTTTTGTGGGACATCTTTTTGTTTTTGTTCAAATTTGGAAGCCGAAATAACAACTTGTTCCAGAGTTTGTGCATTATCTGACAAATAAACAAGGTTGCCATTTCTTAGAATTCTAGACTTAATGAATTTCGTGGTTATTAATGACAAATGGCTGAATATGATGCTTTCATACTTCTCGAATTTTGTGATATCCGCTTTACCATTGATGTCTGAGACAACACTTTTAGTTTTTGAAGCATTGTAAATAGCCACACCAATAACAGGTTCTCTTGAAGTGTTATTGTAAATGGTGATTTCCTGCGCACATAGAACAACGCAAAACAACAGAAAAAAGCAATGACAAAAAAAACTCTTCATTCTTATTGGTTAACTAAAAACTTGATTTAAAATTTGCAGAGATTTAGGTTTTTTAAAACCGCCCAAATGTAACTCAAAATACAGTAATATCATATTCAAAAAATCCTGACGTTGTCTTGAATTGATTTTCACTTCATTAAGAGTATCAAATTTTATGCCCAATAGCTTTTTAAGAACTGTTAAATTATTTCCTGAAATACTATACATATTAACCTTTGACGATTCGAATTTGCCAGCTTCTAAATTAAAATAATCAAGGTCGATTTTTGAAGTCTCTGGGTAAAATCCCAAGTATTTTGTGATAATAAGTAAAAAAAGTAAATGAAAATTGGAGGATCTATTCTGTTCATCTAGCCATTCTAAAGAAGTAGAAATAAAAGAATACAACAATGAATTCTTCTCCTCTTCCTTTAAAAGCTGGGAAAGCACCTCACTTAAAAATAGGACTATAGCGCCTTTTATAACATTAGAGTGAAGAGATTTATAATGTATTAATGGTTTAATATCCCTTAAGCTTTGTAGGGATCTATTCTCCTTATGTGAGGCTTCTAAAATAACTTGAGATAATGGCTGAAAATAAGCAGGTTTAAATTTCCCTTTTTTCTTAGTTAGGACACCTCTTATTAGATAACTCTTTATGCCAAATGATTCTGTGTAACATGAAAGTATGATACTACTATCTCCATATTTTATTTTTGAGATTACTATGGCATTAGTTGTCACCAGCATTATCTAACCACCATTAATTTTAAAACCTTTGTCTCAAATGTATCGAGATCTGAAAGCATCACTAAATAAACACCTGAAGACACCATATTGTTTGCAAGGTTTTTACCATTCCAATAGGCTGTTCCTCCATCGACTTCAAGATTATATCCTTTATAGCGAGAATTAGTTCTTGATTGTGCTTCAGCAACTAAATTACCCTCTATATCAACTATCTTAATATTTACGTTCTCACTAATATCCTTGATCTTGACTTTTTCGTCGATGATATTGAATGTCGGTCTCACTGGATTTGGATATATGAAGGCTTTTGTCAATCCTTCTTTCGGCGTTGACCCTCCTGAATTAAATGAAACCATTCCCTTGTCAGTGGCTATGTAGACTTTACCGCTGCTTTGATCTATCGTAACATCATTAATACCATTTGATGGTAATGGGGAATTGTCTTTGGTAAAATGAAAAATGGTTTCCTGACCATCAGATGAAAAATAAAATAATCCGGAATCGACTGTACCAATCCATTTATTATTCGAGCCATCCACTTCAATATCAGTAATGAATTGCTGAAATAGCAATTCCTTGGGGACTCCATCTTCCAAAATTATTATCTCATTGGCTGTTACATTTTCATTTGTGAAAAAATCGGCTGTATTATTCAGAACTCTCAAGCCCTTATTAGTGCCTATCCAAAGCCTATTTGAGTTATCCAAAGCCAATGCACCTATATAATTCCCTGGCAAGTTACCTTCTTGGTCTCCTCGTTCAATGGTCTTTATTAAATTCCCATTTTCATTGTAACCAATAAGCCCTAAAGAATAAGAGCCTATGAACTTTGTTCCACTCCTATCAATTACTAGACTTGGAAAACCAAGTTCTTCCAAAGGGTCGCTAATCAAATCACCAAAGCTATATGATGTCCATTGACCATTGTCAAATTTATTCAATGCGTCATCAACTCTTCCATTCAAGACCCATAGAGCATTTTCTTGATCATATTTACCTTCAAGTGTAAGATATAGGTCGGAAACAAACGGAAGTAAAGTACTATTGCTTTGATTATATATACCAATGACTTCGTTATTAGTAACCTCTATAAGTCCTGAATAATATGAGCTAATAAACACTTGATCAGGGTTCAATGGATTTATTGTTATATGACTCAAAAATCTAGGTTCTGGGACAGTATTAGAGATTTCTTCGTATGAAATGTTAGTCCATTCACCATCATTTAAATGACTGATTCCTGGTCTTGGTAAAGATCCTGAAAAAACAAAATTTACATTATAACCGCCAAATACGGCCCATAGATTATCTTCAATGGTTTCCACTGAAAAAATATTATTCAAAATAGGCCCATCTGGATGTATTTCAGCATATCCGGTTTCTGTATCTAAACTAGGCGTAAGAACACCAAAATCTCGAGTACCCATAAATATAGCAAATTCAGGTATGGAGATTCCACAGGTTAGAATCGTATTGTAATTTGTTGGAGCCGTAGTATTCAATAACGCAAAACTGCTATTGTAGGCATAAACAGTATCTAAAGTTGTAATGATCAGTTCACCCTCAACCGATCTCATATCCACAATTCTAGAATCATATTGGAATTGGAAAGTGAACCCATCGTTTATTATCTCGAAAACACGTCTGTTGGATCTAGCTGCATAAAGTCTCCCTTCCAAAGATTCTATACCCACCCAATTACCTCCTCCAATAGCAGTCCATTGGTTATAATCAATAAGATTATCATTATTTAGAAATGCTTTCTGGACTCCGGTAGGAGAGGCCGCATAAATGGCATCATTGAATATCGTTGTTTGTGCTATTTTTTTCTGGGCTCCGAATGCACCAATATAATAGGTGTCCCCAAATTCAAGTCTTTCTAGATCGTAGACAGAAATACCAAAATCTGTTGAAATATAAACTAGGGTGTCATGTTCATTGAAGTGATTTATTCTCTTATTATTGGGCGGAATTGTTTCTTTCTCTACAATATCCACCACAGCTAACACCTCTTGATTTGAGTCAAATACAATCTCCATTAATCCATTTTCATAACCAATCAATAATAGTTCAAAAGCAATACTATAGTGAATAGTTGATATTGTTTCTCCCGAAAGACCATTTATTGTTGAAATTTTTTCAATTTCTTCCGTGGCTAGGTCATAAGTGAAAATGGCATTTTCAGCCGCTGCATATATCTTATTGTCACCTTGTGCAATGTCTTTAATGTTCAAATAAGAAAAATGCCCTTCCCACAATGACGAAAAGTCCTGTGCCAAACAATTTATGGAAAACAGAAGAAGAATAAAAAGCTTCAAGCCACTCAGAGGTTTCATAGCGTTGTCATTGGGTTTTAATAACCAAAAATAGTGTAAAATATTGTATTTTTGATTAAGTAACATGATTATACTCTATGCTCTTTAGCAGCCCTGTTTTTCTTTTTTTATTTCTTCCATCCGCGCTTTTAATTTATTATTTGGCTCCAAAAAAGGCCAAGAATCTAATTCTCTTATTATTTAGTTTAGCATTTTACACTTGGGGAGAAAAAGAATTGGTCTTCCTTATTTTGGCTTCAGCAATTGTTGATTACTCATCAGGTCTCATTATTGGGTTAGGCAAGCGAAAGCTTGGGCTGTGGTTATCAATAGTTTTCAATTTATCCATTCTAGTTTATTTTAAGTATTCAAGTTTCGCTTTATCCAATGCCATCTCATTGTTCAATTCATTCAATATGGACATTAGTGATTCTTTAATGTTTTCTGAGGTAGTTCTTCCTTTAGGAATAAGTTTTTATACTTTTCAGACAATGTCGTATACAATTGATGTTTATAGAGGTCTTATAAAACCGAATAAGAACTTTATCGATTTCGCTATGTACGTCACGCTATTCCCTCAGCTTGTTGCTGGTCCCATAGTTAGATATAAGCATATAGCCAAACAAATAAAAAATAGAGCGACTACAAGTGACCTTTTTGTAAAAGGAATAGAGCGATTTGTAACTGGACTTGCAAAAAAAATGATCATCGCCAATAATTGTGCATTTCTTGCAGATGGCATTTTCTCAATGCCAATTGATGAAATGTCTTCCCTAATTAGTTGGATAGGTGTTTTGGCCTATTGCTTACAAATTTATTTTGATTTTTCCGGGTATTCTGATATGGCAATAGGCCTAGGGAATATGTTCGGCTTTAAATTTCCTGAAAACTTCAATTACCCTTATATCGCAAAATCCATTAGTGAATTCTGGAAACGATGGCATATTACGTTATCAGAATGGTTCAAAGATTATTTATACATTCCATTGGGAGGCAATAGAAAAAGTGTTCTGCGCACTTACATGAATCTTATAACTGTTTTTTTTATTACAGGATTATGGCATGGTGCGAGTTGGAATTTTATAGTTTGGGGACTTTTTCACGGAGCGTTCTTGATAATTGAAAGAGCTGGACTAAAAAAAATATTGGAAAAGATGCCCGCTTTTGTTGCTCATTTCTATACGCTACTCATAATCCTTATATCATGGGTTCTTTTCAGAAGTGATAATTTGACCAATGCCTTAGATTATCTTATTGCAATGTTTTCATCAAGTATAGCAACGAATTATGAGTTTTTGAATTTCTATTTCACTACGGAGGTACAAATTGTATTCCTGATTGCAATTCTTTTTTCCATGCCAATTTATAATGGTCTTGAAGCGACGGCTTTGAAAAAACATGCACCCACCAAAATAAAATTATACTACTGTATTAAGTATTTCGGTATGACTACTTTATTTGTAATTTGTTGTATTTACGTGGCTACGGGATCCTATAATCCATTCATTTATTTTAGATTTTAATGAAAAACCTTAAGTATTCTTTAATTAGCGCCTTCCTTCTTATATTATTATTACCAAACCTGGCAATGATAGTTGGCTTAGAGACTGATATTGAAAGTCAAACAAAATTCCCTGAACTTAAATTAACATCACCAATAAGGTCTATGGCACTTTTAAGGAATTATTACAATGAAAATCTGGGTCTTAAAAAAACATGCATTGACACATATGTGGATATCAAAATAAATGTTTTTGGAGATGATCCATTTTCAAATAAGGTTATAACGGGCAACAATGGATGGTATTTCTTGGGAGATAACTATAATGATGTTTTCAAGGATGCCTATGGTAATTTAGGTATTTCAAATGCCGAACTAGAAGGGATTTCAAAAAAATTAAAGGAAATAAAAAAATATTTGAAGCAGCAGGGTATTGACTTTTACATCGTGATTGCTCCAAATAAGCATACTGTATACAAAGAAAACCTTCCTTTTTCATTACGCCAAAAAGACACGCGATTTGATAGGTTAAGCACCTATTTAAGGACAAATGCAGACCTTGGCATTATTGATTTAAGAGAGGTATTAATAAAAAATAAAAAAACAAGTCTTTATTTAAAAACTGATACTCATTGGAATCAATATGGCGCTTTTCTAGGGTATGATGAAGTCATGGATGTTATCAATACATCTAAGAAAGTTCCTAAACGGAATATAAATGAATACCTAATTAAAACATCCATAAAGACGAATGGCGATATCACAAAAATGATAAATTTAGAGATAGAGGCTCAAAATTTACAGTTGTTACCAAAATTTGCACCAAATAAAGAAATTTTAGAATCTACCAACAATAAAGTTCATATTGTAAATAGAACGAAGCCCTTTAAACTATTGATGTATCGCGATTCTTTTACAGATGCCTGGATGAACTTCTTCGATGAGACTTTTGGAGAGGTCATTTATTTAAAAGGGGGCACTGTCAACAAACGAGATATTGAAAAAGAAAAGCCAGATATTGTAATTATTGAGATAATCGAACGTGATCTGGACCATTTAGGAAAATAAAAACCTTCATAAATATGAAGGTTTTTATTAATGATATTAAAAAATATTATACAACACCCTGTGCGAGCATCGCATCTGCGACTTTAACAAAGCCTGCTATATTGGCTCCTTTTACATAATCAACAAAGCCATCCTCCTCTTTACCATATTCGATACAAGATCCATGGATATCTTCCATAATATCCTTAAGACGAGCATCTACTTCTTCCCTTGTCCAGCTTATTCTTAAAGAGTTTTGAGACATTTCTAGACCTGAGGTAGCAACACCGCCAGCATTAGAGGCTTTTCCAGGCGCAAATAATATTTTAGCCTTAATGAACTCATGAACGGCATCTGTTGTAGAAGGCATATTGGCACCTTCGGCAACACAAATACAACCATTACCCAATAGAGTCTTAGCATCTTCTGCATGAAGTTCATTTTGTGTGGCACAAGGCAAAGCTACATCACATTTTACACCCCATGGTGTTTTGCCCTTATGAAATTCTGCAGATTTATAGGTGTCTACATACTCAGAAACACGACCTCTTCTGTTATTTTTAAGATCCATGATAAATGCTAATTTATCAGCATCAATCCCTTCTTTGTCCAAAATATAACCACTTGAATCTGATAGGGTTACTACTTTCGCTCCCAAAGCAAGTGCTTTTTCAGCCGCATATTGCGCTACATTTCCAGAACCAGAAATTACCACAGTTTTACCCTGAAAACTTTCTCCTTTGGTTTTAAGCATACTTTGAGCAAAATAGACCGTACCATACCCCGTAGCTTCAGGTCTTATTTTAGAACCACCCCAAGAAAGTCCTTTCCCCGTAAGTACACCTGTGAACTCATTGCGAATTTTTTTATACATTCCAAAAAGGAATCCTATTTCGCGTGCTCCTACCCCTATGTCTCCAGCAGGAACATCAGTGTTTGGACCGATATGCCGGTTTAATTCTAACATAAAGGCGTGGCAAAAACGCATCACTTCATCGTCAGATTTCCCTTTAGGGTCAAAATCTGAACCCCCTTTACCACCGCCCATAGGTAGTGTGGTTAAACTATTTTTAAATACTTGTTCAAAAGCCAAGAATTTAAGAATACTTGCGTTCACTGTTGGATGAAAACGTAATCCTCCCTTATAAGGTCCTATTGCTGAATTCATTTGAATACGATAACCACGATTTACATGTATTTCGCCAGAATCATCTACCCATGCAACCCTAAAAGAAAGAAGTCGCTCCGGTTCCACCATTCTTAAAAGAATGTTTTTGCCATTGTATATTTTTTGTTTAGCGATATAAGGAATTACTGTTTCTGCAACTTCCCGTACTGCTTGTATGAATTCTGGTTCATGCCCATTACGGCTCGTTACCTCATCCATAAATACCTCAACTTTTGCTTTCATTCAATAAAATTTAAAGATTTAATAATTTGACACCTAATTGATAGAACAAATATAAACTATCCTGAAAAATTACTACTTATTTTTTTCAATTTCGTAATTGATCTTCCTGAATTTTACCCAAGACATCTCTAACCCAAAAAAATAAATTGATGCATTTTATCGTATTTATTTGTTAGTTTATCGAGTTTTTATATATTTGTTCTCATTAAAGCCCTCAACAAGAATTTAACCTACTATGTTCAAACTAAAACATTTATTTGTTTTATTAACTTTTTTTGCTTGCACCCATTCAGGGTTCGCGCAGTTTGGGTTCTCTCACGAAGTTGGTATAATCGCTGGTCCTGTTGCTTTTCAATCTGATTATGGAGAGAGAAAAGACTGGGACACGAACAAAGGGAACACAGGTATTGGTGTAGGCATCATACACTATATTAATTTCTCTTATCGTGCTGACTGTAACTGTTATACTACAGACACATATTTCAATGATCATTTTAAAATCAGGAACGAAATTTCTTGGAATAAAACCACACTGAATCATTTTGGTCCAGAGGCCGAGAAACAATCGTATTGGGGGGAGACCCTTCGAGCCATGGAAGGTGAAGCTAACAATTTCAACATCGGGACACAATTGGAATGGTTTCCAATGAGTATACGTGATTTTGCAGCTGGCGCATATAAAATTGCACCTTACGGAAGTATCGGCGGGCAATTCACATATTACAATCCTAAAGCAATGTCTTCATTACCTGGTGGGCTTGAAGATCAAAACAATATATTTTACGAATTCCAGAATGGTGGGATAAATACGGAAGCAGGAACCACATGGTCTGTTGTCGCTAGTGTGGGGGCAAGATATAAACTCTCTATACTTTCTGACCTTTTGGTCGATTTAAGATGGCAATACTATTTCTCTAATTGGACTGATGGTTTAAACCATCAAAAAACAAACACACAAGATAAAGCTAACGATTGGCTATTTTGGCTAAACGTTGGGTATGTATATTATCTTGATTGATATTTGCCTCACATCAATTCTTTAATCTAGTCTTTTGAACTTTTTTGATTCTGAAGTATATGGTGGAGCTACATATGTAGCTCCTTTTTTCATTATCCTATGGCTTGCTTTAAATCTGCAATAAGATCATCCTTATCTTCTATTCCAACACTCAACCTGATCAATGAATCAACAATACCGGTCTTCTCACGTTCTTCCTTTGGTATGCTCGCATGTGTCATGCTAGCTGGATGCCCCGAGAGCGATTCCACGCCTCCAAGGGATTCTGCCAAGGTGAATATTTTAAGTTTTTCTACAATTTTTACTGCTTCATTATAATCATTCCCTTTTGTGACAAAAGAGATCATTCCTCCAAAATCATTCATTTGCTCTTTGGCAATTTGGTGATTAGGATGATCCTCGAAACCGGGCCAATACACCTTCTCGATCTTAGGATGTGAAGCTAAATATTCGGCAACGGTCTTGCCGTTTTCACAATGACGTTGCATTCGTACATGTAATGTCTTGATTCCCCTTAATACAAGAAAACTGTCTTGGGGCCCACAAACTGCACCACTTGCATTTTGTATGAAATATAATTTATCAGCAAGCTCCTTGTCCTTAACAACTAAGGCTCCCATAACCACATCGCTATGACCTCCTAAATATTTAGTTGCAGAGTGCATAACGATATCCGCACCTAGATCCAATGGCAGTTGCAAGTATGGTGTTGCAAATGTATTATCCACCGCTAAAGGAACATCATGTTTTTTTGCTACACGGCTCACGGCTTTGATATCGATGATGTTCATCATTGGATTGGTAGGGGTTTCCACCCAAATAAGTCTTGTCTTATCATTAACATAAGACTCTATATTATCAGCATTCTGCATGCCAATAAAATGAAACTTAATACCAAAGCCTTCAAATATTTTTGTAAAAAGACGGTAAGTACCGCCATAAAGGTCATTTGTTGATATTACTTCATCTCCAGGTTTCAATAATTTGATTACGGCATCAATTGCAGCTAAACCAGATCCAAATGCTAGGCCGTATTTTCCGTTCTCTATACTTGCAAAGGCATTTTCCAAAGCATTACGTGTGGGATTGTGCGTTCTTGAATACTCGTACCCTTTATGCCCACCCGGTGTGCTTTGAGCATACGTTGATGTTTGGTATATAGGTGGCATCACAGAACCATAAGCCGGGTCATGTTCTTGTCCTCCGTGTATTGTCTTGGTATTGAATTTCATTTCGTCATTTTTCGTGACAACAAAAGTAATTTATAATTCGTTCTATTCAAATCTAAGCAATACCTTTAGTGTATGTTCAACCTTTTTAAGCATCCCATGAAAAAAATCGTGTTCTTCTTAATAGCTTCAATAGCACTAATTTCCTGTTCTGAAGAATCTTCCCTTGTCTTTTTTGAAGACAATTTCACTATGGAAGAAAATGCCATCATAGAAGTTAATATACCTAAAGCAGAAGGCACTTCAGAGGTTGCTAATACTATTAATTCTCGTCTCGAGGATTATGTAATAAATGCCTTGGATATAAATAAAAACACAACTAGTGCTCCAACGATCAAACAGGCTGCTGAAAACTTCAATGTGGAGTTCATGAGTTTCTCCAAAACCCTAGATGACAGCGCGCAACCCTGGGAAGCCTTTATTGATGGAGAAATAACACTTGAATCTTCAGAAATAATAAGTATAGCTTTAAATACATATTTAAATACTGGAGGAGTTCATGGTAATAGTGTCATCTCTTTTTTAAACTTTGACCCCTCAAACGGTGAGGTATATGATTATGAAGATATAAGTGATCAGTTGGACAATTTAATATCACTTGTCGATAAGCACTTTAAAAAAGCCATTGAAGAAGAAACGGATTCAACGGATTCCTTGTCGAACTATAAAGTAAATCTCCCTGAATCCCTAGGATTTAGCGAAGATGGTCTGGTCGTAGTTTATAATCAACATGAACTAGAGGATTTTTCTTTGAAAATGCTTGAATTCACCATTCCCTATAGTGAAGTGACCGATTTTCTTAATCTGAATTTTTAGCTAATCGCTTAATCAGTGGACCAACAGTAAGGCCTTGACCAATAATCGAGAATGCCACTATTATATAGGTAATCACCAAGAACAATTCTTTGTGCATTTCAGCAGTAAGGCTCAACGCCAATGCAATGGATATACCGCCTCGTAATCCTCCCCAAGTCATGATCAAATTCGTTTTTGGCACAAAATCTAGCTTTTTCTGAAAGAACTTTATGGGGCCCCAGAGTGAAATGTACCTACATGCTAGAACTACTGGAATACCAATAAAGCCCGCTAGGATATACTGTCCGTCAAAAGTGAGTACGAGTATTTCCATACCTATTAATACAAAAAGTAGGGTGTTCAATAAGACATCCACTAATTCCCAAAATTTATCGACATAGGTTTCTGTGATCTCGCTCATCGCAGAATTCCTCATGGTATCGTTACCAACCACTAATCCACAAGCAACCATAGCTAATGGTGCAGATGTATGGAGTTTTTGCGCTAAAAGCGTCCCTCCCATTACTGCAGCGATTGTAATGATAACTTCAACATCGTAATCGTCTATCGATTTCATCAGACGATACGTTACCCAACCCAATAACAACCCAAGGGCAATTCCTCCGAGAACTTCAACAGCAAACATTTCTGCTATATACGCGAATGACACATCTCCTCCATCACTTGCAATGGCAAATATCGTTAGGAAAATAACGACACCAACACCATCATTGAATAAGGATTCTCCAACAATTTTAGTTTCCAGTTTTTTAGGGGCATCAGCCTGTTTCAAGATTCCCAAAACAGCAATAGGGTCTGTAGGTGATATTAACGCCCCAAAGAGCAAGCAATAAATGAAATCCACTTGCAATCCAACAAGTTGTAATACATAAAACATGATGATGCCCACCAAGAAGGTGGATACTAAGACGCCTAAAGTCGCAAACACCAATATGGGGCCACGTTGTATTTTAAGTTGTTTAAAATTAGTATGGAGAGCACCAGCGAATAGCAGAAAGGACAACATAATGTCCAAGAGTACGGTCCTAAAATCAATTTGGGCAATAAGCTCGCGTTCTTTCAATAGTAATGTGTCATCAAAATAACTAATTCCAAGAATGACCATGGTGAATAAAATGGTGATAACCATAAGTCCAATGGTAATAGGAAGCTTTAAGAATCGCACATTGATATAACCGAAAACAGCGGATAATACGATCAATACAGTGGCAATAGAATAGTAATCCATGGATGAAGATTTTCGAGGTAAATGTAATTATTTTTAAAATGAAATAGCCTTACTTTGCCTCATGAAGAAAATATACTACCTCAAGACGTGTAGCACATGCGTAAGAATATTGAAAGAATTGAATATAGGTTCGGATGTTATTCTTCAAGACATAAAAACACAACCGATCACGGTGAAGCAAGTTGAGGCAATGAAAGATTTGGCGGGTAGTTATGAGTCCTTATTCAGCAAACGTGCAAAATTATACAAAGAACGTGACTTAAAAAATGAAAACCTCAATGAAGAGGATTACAAGTCTTTTATACTTGAACACTATACGTTTTTAAGTCGACCAGTGGTAATTATCAATGATTCTATTTTTATTGGAAACAGTAAATCGACTGTTGAAGCTGCTAAACTTGCAATGAATGAATAGTAGGACTTTTGCACTCATAGCACTATTTGCTGTACAGTTGCTTTATGCCATCAATTACACCTTTGCCAAGACCATTATGAATGATGGTTATATTGGACCGTTAGGATTGGTGCTTGCTAGAGTGCTTGGGGCAACGATATTATTCTGGCTTTTTGGCATATTCTTCAAAACCGAAAAAATTGATAAAAAAGACTATATAAAGTTCTTTTACGCTGCCATTTTCGGGATTGTAATAAATATGTTGTTATTTCTTAAAGGGCTTGAGTTTACGACTCCCATACATGCCTCTGTCATAGTTACTACCATACCGATCATAATTTTGATTCTGTCATCCTTTTTCTTGAAGGAGAGAATCACAAAACTAAAGATCATTGGTGTTATCTTAGGATTGTGCGGCGCAGTGATCTTGACCATTTATGGGAAATCCACAAGAATTGGAGATAATATCCCATTAGGGAACTTAATGATATTCATCAATGCGATCTCGTTTAGTATTTACATCATCCTCATTAAGAAATTGACTGCGAAATACCACCCATTCACTTTCATTAAATGGCTATTCTTGTTTGGATTGATATTAGTTGCACCAATTGGTTTTGGTGAATTCCAGGCGATAGAATGGCAAAGTTTCACCCCTTATGTGTCTTTTTCGGTTGCTTTTGTAATAGTAGGCGCCACATTTGCGACTTATATCCTAAATCCGTTGGCATTGACGAAATTAAAGGCGACAACTGTAGGCACTTTTATTTACATACAACCTGTAATTGCTGGTATTTTCGCTATGTTAATGGGTGTCGATTCTATTGGCATTGTGAAGATAATGGCAGCCTTGCTTATTTTTGCAGGAGTATATTTAGTGTCACATAATACACAACCAAAAACTGTTCCGTGAGTGAACTAAGATCTTCTTTTTTTAATTCTGTCGACGAAATCGGTTCGGAACATTGGGATTCTTTGGGCTGTGGCGATAATATTTATTATACGCCTGAATTCCTTAAAGCGTTTGAGAACGCCAATCCTGACATCGGCTTTAAATATATTATCATTTATAATGGAGATGAGCCCGTAGCATTTGCCAATACTCAATTAGTGTCCATTAGCATTAAGACCATCACGAAAAATATCAAAATATCCAGTTGGTTGAAGCGAACCATCAACAAACTTTTTTGCAATAGTAAAATCCGAATCCTATTCGTAGGCAATGTCTTTTTAAGTGGTGAGTACGGAACATTCTTAAAAGCTGGTGAAAATAAAATAGAAACCTTCAAAGCCATTGCAAAAGCTGTTAAGGCCTTGACGAAATCCACAAAAAAACTCAACGGTATTTTTGTAAAGGATTTTAAAGAGGAATCGATTTATATAACAGATAATTTAAAGGATTTCGACTATGCCATTATGCAAGTGGAGCCCAATATGATCATTAGCTTGAAACCTGAATGGAGGTCGTTTGAAGATTATAAAAGAGCTCTCAGGTCCAAGTATCGAGTTAAGGCAAACAAGGCTGATTCATCAAGCAAAGGATTGGTAGCGAAGCGATTTACAGATGACGATGTTGCCAAATACAAGGATGAGCTACAACTGCTTTACGAAAACACCATTTCTAACGCGAATTTCAATGCTCAGGTCTTGAACCTGAATACGTATACCAATCTAAAAGCAGTGTATCACGATAAATTCATTGTGATGGGCTATTTTCTTGAAGATAAACTCGTAGGATTCCTCTCTGCCATGGTTAATCAAGAGAATCTTGATGCCCATTTTATTGGATTGGACTATTCGCTCAATAAAGAACAAGCGATTTACCCCAGAATATTGAATGACTATGTGCGATTAGGCTTAGAACACGGTTCAAAACGCATCAATCTTGGCAGAACTGCCTCCGAAATAAAAAGTACTTTGGGCGCAAAACCTGAAGACCTGATTTGTTATTTCAAGCATAAAAGATCCTGGGTAAATCACTTTATAAAGCCACTAGCGTCTAATGTCAAGATCAAATCCTTTAAAGAGCACCAACCTTTCAAGTAAGATCAACTGGTAACTTCCCGTATTTTCTCGTGTCTTCTTTGGAAAGCACCCTGAATTCCTTAGCCTTCGGAAAATCCTCTAGAATAGGCTCTAGCTCCTTTGGGAAACCAGTCAATTTCCTTGTTTTGAGGTCAATCCAAGCACCAAAAATCTCACCATGAGCAAGATTCTTTCCATGTTTATCATAAAAATTATGTACAAACTCAAAAAAACCACCATCTTCACTTAAGCCCGTGACTTCTAAACTGACTCTAATGGGTTCTCCTTGAAACACTTCCCTGAAATAATAAATATGTTCGTGAAAAACCACAGGCCCAAAATTATATTTTGCTAATTGCTCTTGGGTAATTCCCTTATCAATGAAAAATCCCATTCTAGTGTGACTCATCATATTTATATACGCTGAGTTGGCCAAATGTCTGTTGGCATCAATATCACTCCATCGAATATCAAATTCCTTAAAATACATACCTCTAATTATTGAGGAAGTAAAAATAGGTAGATCGTGTTTTTAATAGCTAATGTTATGCCTATTTTTTATATTAGCAGTACACTAAAACAGAAAAGATGAAAACACTTAGATTAGCATTCTTATTTGCGCTCTCTCTAACAATATATTCTTGTGGAGGCGATGAAAAGAAGTCGGATAAAGAAAAAGTCAAAATTGGCACTAAAAAACAAGCTTCGAATACGAATGGCGCCAAGGAAATTGAAATAAAAATCACTGGGAACGATCAAATGCAATTCAATGTCAAGGTCATTCGCGTAAAAGAAGGGCAAAAAGTCACGGTGGTATTAGAGCATATTGGCACCATGAAAGTCAATATCATGGGACATAATTTTGTGCTGTTAAAACAAGGAATAGATATTGGTGACTTCGGTTCACAAGCTTCAGCTGCCAAGGACACCAATTATATCCCTAATGATGGGAATGATGTGATAGTCCATACTAAAATGATCGGTGGTGGCGAAACAACTTCTGTTACTTTCAACGCACCTTCAAAAGGAGAATACAACTTTATCTGCAGTTTTCCTGGCCATTACGGGTTGATGCAAGGAAAATTCATAGTGGAATAACAATGGAAGAATTAATTCCGTGGTTTGGCATCATCCTTTGCGGATTACCAATGGTCATCCTAGGGTACGTTTATTGGAAATGGCCGCCTAAAAAAGTCAATCACCTTTATGGTTATCGCACCAATCGGAGCATGAAAAACCAAGAAGTTTGGGACTATGCCAATAAGATTGGCGCACAAATGATCATTTATTCTGGAGTCATAACCATGATTTCCGGACTTGTCCCGCTTTTTACTGAATGGGAACACGCTCATTTCATTCCGCTTGGTATTTTAATGATCACTCTAATAGGAGGAATATGGTACTGCGAAAAACAATTGGATAAACGCTTTGATAAAGATGGAAACCCTATATAAAATAGGTTTCGGCACGTCGTTGATTTTTGTAACTTCGCATAACTTTAAAAACAACGCATGATTGTATCGATGACAGGTTTTGGGAAGTCCGTTTTACAGCTTCCATCAAAGAAGATCACTATAGAAATAAAATCCCTAAATAGTAAGAGCCTGGACCTAAATGTGCGTACCCCTTCCTTATATCGTGAAAAAGAATTAGGCATCAGGAAAATGATCGCTTCCAAATTAGTACGAGGAAAAGTTGATTTTAACTTATATCTTGAAATTACGGGTGAAGAAACCTCTTCCCAGATCAACAAAACGGTCATGAAGCAATACATGAAACAGCTGAAAGATGTTGTTGATGGTGATCCAATGGACTTGCTACAAATGGCGGTCCGGATGCCAGATGCAGTTACTACAGAACGTGATGATATTGATGAAGATGAATGGAAGACCATAGAGGATGAAATTAAAAATACTCTAGATAAAATTGCTGATTACCGCGCGGCAGAAGGCAAAGCCCTCGAAGACGATTTATCACTCCGCGTAAACAACATTTCAACGCTGTTAGAAGATGTTATTAAAATGGACCCCGAACGTATTGAAGGCGTCAGGGAACGTTTACATAAAGGAGTTACAGAACTTAAGGAAAAGTATGACGAAAACCGGTTCGAACAAGAACTCGTTTATTATATCGAAAAGTTTGATATTACAGAAGAAAAAGTGCGACTTCAAAATCACTTAGAATACTTTATAAAATCTATTAACTCGCCAGATTCCAACGGGAAAAAACTAGGGTTCATTGGCCAAGAAATGGGACGAGAGATCAATACTATTGGATCTAAGTCTAACTATGCACCCATGCAGAAACTTGTGGTTCAAATGAAAGATGAACTAGAAAAAGTCAAAGAGCAACTCTTAAATGTCCTTTAGCCAATACTTGGCATTTAATTAAAACTATCTGGTCGAGCGAAGTCGAGGCCTGTTATTAAAAATATACATTAGTGTCCAAAGACAATAAAAACAAAGGAAAACTCATAGTTTTTTCTGCTCCTTCAGGCTCGGGTAAAACGACCATTGTTCGTCATTTACTAACTCAAGAAGCATTTAATCTAGAATTTTCGATTTCCGCAACTTCACGGGAAAAGAGAGGCGATGAAAAGGAAGGTGTCGACTATTATTACCTATCAGCCAAAGAATTCAAGAACAAGATAAAAAATGACGAATTCCTAGAATGGGAAGAGGTCTATCGCGATAATTTCTATGGTACGCTCAAAACTGAAGTGGAGCGAATTTGGGCAAAAGGAAAACACGTCATCTTCGATATAGATGTATCTGGTGGATTACGTATCAAACGTAAATTCCAGGAAGAGACATTGGCCATTTTCGTCAAACCACCTAGTATTGATGAACTAAAGATCCGTTTGAAAAAACGAAAGACAGAAAGTGAAGATAAGATCAATATGCGTGTTGCCAAGGCTTCCGCAGAATTAGCCACAGCCCCTCTGTTCGATAAAGTCATTCTCAACGACGATCTGGACAAGGCTTTAATAGAAGCGGGGACGTTGGTCAGTGATTTTGTTAAGGACAAAAAAAAAGCCACATAGCCATGAAAGTTGGTCTGTATTTTGGCACATTCAATCCCATTCATGTGGGGCATCTGACCATTGCCAATCACTTGGCAGAATTTAGCGACCTTGACCAAGTCTGGTTCGTGGTGACACCTCATAGCCCCTTTAAGAAGAAGAGTACCTTGCTTGACGATAATCACCGTTATCAAATGGTCTTAAGGGCTACCGAAGATTATCCAAAATTAAAACCGAGTGATATCGAATTCAAGTTACCACAGCCAAATTACACCATCAATACCTTGGTTCATCTTGAAGAAAAATATCCCGATCATAAGTTTTGCTTGATCATGGGAGAAGACAATTTAAAAAGTTTCCATAAATGGAAGAATTACGAACTCATCTTAGAAAATCATGAAATCTATGTATATCCGAGAGTGTCGAATGCCAAGGTAGAATCTCGATTTGAGGGCCATTCAAAGATCATTCATGTAGATGCCCCCATTATGGAACTTTCGTCGACTTTTATTCGAAAAGCTATAAAGGACAAAAAGAACATTCGTCCTATGTTGCCTGAGCATGTTTGGCAGTATCTGGATGAGATGAATTTCTATAAAAAATAAAAAGCCTGCTCATTGAGCAGGCTTTTTTTAATATGTTCTCGATACGTTTCAATCTCATCGAAATACTCGAACTCACTTTTAATCCAAAGCAGGAATACGCAATACTTGACCGGGATAGATTTTATCTGGGTGAGATAACATTGGCTTGTTAGCTTCAAATATCACAGGATATTTCATAGCATTTCCGTAATAATTCTTAGCGATCTTACCTAAAGTATCTCCACTGACCACTGTATGAAACTGAGCCTCAGGCTCAGGATTTTCAACGCTCATTTGGTCGTCTACTGTTGCGATACCTTCTGAGTTACCAACCACTAATACTACTTTTTCTTTGGTAGCTTGGTCATGTGCTAATCCAGTTACAGTCGCCATATCACCAACGATATGCACATTTAAACCATCAACATCGAGTCCAAGGTCTCTAACTGTACCTTCCATACGTCTTGCTACTGTTGCCAATTTAGCTACCTCTGCTGCCGCTGCTTCTGCCGCTTCCTCTGCTTCTGTTTTACCAATACCGAAAACCTTAGCTCCAGCATTCTTAATAAATGAAAATAATCCCATTGTGTTTTATTGTTTTTAAGTTATAACATAAATTTACGAAATTAAGTTACGTCGTACAATCCAACGCGCTTATTAGTATAAATAAAAACCGCTCAACTACATAAATATCAGTTGAGCGGTAGAAACTAAATAACCAACCAAAAAAATCTAGTTTCGTTTACTGTCTCTTGGATTGTCTTTCTTATCTGTTTTTTGGGTACGTTTCTTGTCTCCGGAAGATACTGTACTAACTCTGCCATCCGCAGTTCTTAAAAACTGAATATATCCTCTACCTTCAAATTCATAAACAGTTCCTGATGCACTATGAAAGAGCGCTATCTTTCCATCATTTATAACGTCAAGTTCGAAGAATTCATTGTCGAAATAGTCATAATCTAATGTTAAGGTCTTCAGATAGGCATTACCTGATATATCCCCAACGCCATAGATGCCTGTATAATCCCAATAGATATGATTTGGATTACCAATATTTTCATCTTGAGAGCTTCTAAATTCTGAATCGTTTCCTCCAGCTAAGAATTGTAAATAATTCTCATTATCAAATTCATTTAGGGCACCCATCTCACTTGTATATGTTTTTTCCCATGCTTCGTATTCCTGCAAGAAATAATGTATGTTATCAAAAAATACATAGTCATAATCAAAATTCGAGCGTTGATACCCATCCAAGAAATATGAGGTGTCATTATAAGGATTATACAGTTCTATGGTATTACTATCTATTTGGTAGACATCAAATGTCTCGTAACCGTCGATATCATGATAAACATCCAAAATCATATTATACGCATCATAATAACCAACGGAAATCCCAAAACCTCCACCTTGACTACCAATACCTACTAAATTGTTATTCGCATATACAGTCCCGTTCCTAAAGGAAATGGTAAATGCCTTTTGTAAGAATGGCGTTTCACCATTTCCTATAGTTGCATTTATATCCACATACCACAATTCGTAAGAATTCAATAACTGATTCAAGGAAATTTGTGGTCCATTGTCAACATAATCATCAACAAGAACCTCAGTATAACAAGAAGTGAATAAGGTTACTGCTAGGGCAAATCCGGTAAGTAATTTTAAAGTCTTCATAATCTAGCCGTTTATATGTTTACCTTAGAGTATTCAAAATACATGCCAAAATAGTTATTACATTGATTAACAATATGTTAGATTAATATAGAATTTGTGTAATTTTACCTTACACAGAACCAATTGTATTAGTTCTGGCCTCTCCTAAAAGAGAGGTAAATAGGAATCCTCTTAGCAACGCTTCGAGCGATTTTTTCAAATTAAAGAATCTTTTTATATGGGTCAAACTTTGAAATATGCGGTTTTTGGTGGCGGTAGTTGGGCAACAGCCATAGTTAAAATGCTTTGTGAGAATTTAGATGAGGTAGGCTGGTACATGCGCAGCGTATATGCTAAAGAACATATACTTAAAGAAAAACACAATCCCAGTTATCTGAGTTCTGTTGAATTCCATACAGAACAGTTGAAGCTTAGTAACGATATTAATGAGATGGCACAATATGCTGACGTATTGATCTTCGTTATTCCATCGGCTTTTATGAAAATGGAGTTAGAAAAACTGACCGTGGATATAAAAGACAAAACCATAGTATCGGCCGTGAAAGGGATCATTCCAGAGAGCGGACTTCTTGTTGGAGAGCATTTTCATGACTTTTACAATGTACCGTTTGAGAATATTGTCGTGATTTCTGGACCGTGCCATGCTGAAGAAGTTGCGCTTGAGCGATTATCGTATCTAACGATTTCCTGTGCAGATCAAGATCGCGCTCAAGAAGTTGCTGACAAACTTTCGAGTAATTACATACGTACCAAGACTAGTGATGATATCATCGGCACCGAATATGCGGCTATGTTAAAGAATATTTATGCCATAGCAGCGGGCATTGCACACGGATTGGGGTATGGCGACAACTTCCAGAGCGTATTAATGAGCAACGCCATACGTGAGATGAAACGTTTTATCAACAAAATGCATAAAATGAAGCGTAACATCAATAACTCGGCGTATTTAGGAGATTTATTGGTAACTGGCTATTCAACGTTTTCCCGTAATCGTATGTTCGGTAATATGATTGGTAAAGGATATACTGTTAAATCGGCCCAGATGGAAATGAGTATGGTGGCTGAAGGGTATTATGCGACCAAAAGTGCGCACATACTTAATGAAAAGAACAAAATGAAAACACGCCTTCCTATTATTGATGCTGTTTACGATATTCTGTACGAAGGGAAAGACGCTAAGAAGGTGTTTAAGAAGTTAACTGAGCAGTTGGATTGAATCATTTCACTAAAACGCCCTTAAGGCCCATTAATGGAATATCACGAAGTGCCTTTAAGTTGATAGTGTTTTTCCTGAACAAGTAGGTTTTATCGAACATGGTGTTCCCTTCAAAAAAGGAGACCTTGAATTGATTGTTCAATGCAAATAATTCTTCTTGCATGAGCTCTATTTTTGTGAAACTTTTTGCTGGGAGTTTGTCCAATTTCTTGCGAAATGTAGACGTGATCTTTTCTTCTGTATATCCGGAAGATACTATAAGGACTATTTCTAGATCAACCTCTTTATCATTAATGATATAGGCATTCCAATCCTGGGTTTTGTAGATGTCGTTCAATTCACTGACGATTGCGATATAAACGCCTTCAACTTTCGGGATGATGATGTGTTCTTTCATGAAATTGGTGTGGTCATTACGAGACTTTACAAAAGTCGTGGCAATCTCATTATCGATAGGCAGATTACCACGTCACTGCGCTCCTTGTAATGACGGTTTGTTAAAGTGCCGCTTTAAACTGCTCCAAGAACCTCACATCATTCTCACTAAACATACGTATATCAGAAATTTGGTACTGTAACAAGGCAATTCGATCGATCCCCATACCAAAAGCAAAGCCAGAGTATTCTTTAGAATCGATACCACAATTTTCCAAGACATTCGGATCTACCATTCCGCACCCCATAATCTCCAACCAACCGGTACCTTTGGTCATTTTGTAATCAGTTTCTGTTTCCAATCCCCAATACACATCCACTTCGGCACTCGGTTCTGTAAAAGGAAAGTAAGAGGGACGTAACCGTATTTTTGATTTTCCGAACATCTCAGTCGTGAAATATTGCAGTGTTTGTTTCAAGTCGGCAAAACTCACATCCTTATCAATATATAACCCCTCCACTTGATGGAAGAAACAGTGGGAACGCGCCGAGATGGCTTCATTCCTATAAACTCTTCCAGGAGAAATCGTTCGAATAGGTGGTTTATTATTTTCCATATAACGCACCTGAACAGAACTTGTGTGCGTTCGTAATAAGATGTCTGGATCTGTTTGGATGAAAAAAGTATCCTGCATGTCTCTAGCAGGATGATATTCTGGCAGGTTCAATGCGGTGAAATTATGCCAATCATCCTCAATTTCCGGGCCTTCGCTAACATTAAATCCAATACGCGAGAATATATCAATGATCTGGTTTTTAACTAATGAAATAGGATGGCGTGCACCAATTTCCAATGGGTCACCTGGGCGTGTTAGGTCGCCATAGGCGCCGTGCACTTCTTCTTGACTTTCCAATTCTTCTTTAAGTGTATTAACTTTCTCCTGAGTAGTCGTCTTTAACTGATTGATAGCTTGACCGAATTCCTTTTTTTGATCATTGGCCACATTCTTGAATTCAGCAAAGTACGCGTTAAGCAATCCTTTTTTACCTAGGTATTTTATACGGAATGCTTCAATCTCATCCTTTGATTGCGATTTGAATGCTTCCGCTTCTGTAATCAATTCCTTTATCTTGTCTATCATGGTGTCACGTGAAAAGTGAATGGCAAATTTAGTGATTTTCACAAACAAAAAACTCCTTCTTTTCAGAAGGAGTTAATATTTTTAAGATAATAAACGACTAGTTTCTAACGTAGACATCTTTATATTCAGTTGTCACTGTGCCTTCCGTTTCTATAAATACTACAGAATAGGTATTAGCATCAAAAGTAATCGCTTGAGAAAATGTTTCTCCCAAAGCAATGACTGTATAAATTCCATTACCAGAGTTGACCCATGTCCCAGAAAATGTACCTTCCAGTTCACAAGGACCATTAAAATCATCATATTCAGTTATTGTGAAAGTACCATCATCATTAAAAACTTGTGTTTCTTGTTTTTCACAATCGTCTAATAAGATTTCAACACCATCTTCAAACGATTGGAAATAGGTCCAAGTTCCAATTAATAATTCTTGGGATGAATCATTGTCGTCATCGCTGTTACAAGAAATGAAAACAAGTGCAAAAACACTTAATAATAAAATTAATTTTTTCATAATAGTTAAGTTCTTTTAAAATTAAGGGCGAATATATAATTTTAAATCAATTAGTTCTTTTTATATCTTTATTTTATAAACTGCATTGCTAAAAAATAGTTTACAATAGCTTCTTTCATCAACACACTTTGTTCGCCAGCTTTTAAACTAGGCAGCTCTTCCTTAACGATATAATGTGGCCAGCCATCGTCGTCGAAATAATCGAATTCATAATAACCATAAGGCTCTAAAAGCCTACAAATGGCAATGTGCATTAGGTCTAGCTTATGGTCTTTCTTAAATTTGCGGTCTAATTGTCCTAGCTCCTGTATACCGATTAGGTATATGATGGAGTCTAGGTCCAATGTATCACCATCGGCAAATTGCGTGGAGAGTTTCACCACCACTAAATTCCATCTTTCTTTTAATTCTTCGTCTCTAGACATAATAAAATTCGAAATGCAAAGTTACAAAGTAGATACCTATCAAACTCTTATATTTGTTAAAAACTGACTGATCATGAATGTTTTAGATATTATCCTAGGTGCTCTTTTACTTTTTGGCCTTGTTAGAGGTTTCATGAAAGGGTTTTTTGTTGAAGTAGCGTCATTAGTGGCATTGATTGCCGGTGTTTATGGCGCGATCCACTTTAGTGATTATGCTGCCGGTTTTTTGGAGATCAGAACCGAGTGGGATGAAAAGACCATTAACCTAGCTGCATTTGCCATCACATTCGTGGTCATCATCGTTGTGATATCATTGGCTGGAAAAGCCTTGACAAAGCTTGCCGATTTCGCTGCACTAGGCATCTTGAACAAACTTCTAGGTGGCGTCTTTGGCGCACTTAAAATTGGGTTGATCCTAAGTATTTTACTCATTGTTTTTAGTAAGATGAATAGAGTGATCCCTTTTGTTGGAGAGGAAGACATTAAGGAATCTGTACTTTACCAACCTGTAAAGTCTTTGGCTAAGAGAATATTCCCAAGCATCATCAAGAGTGAAGAAGAACCTGAAGAAGAACATACAATTGTATAACCCTTCCGCCTGCCTAACGGCAGACAGGTCTTTGATTCTCTTTCAGAATCAAAGCCACCTTCTCTTAAAAGAAGGGAAGGAGCGAAAAATCAATTTTCTTTTTTTAATCTAAATGATAGATCTCACGGATACTTTCTAGGATATTTTCAAAATCAATTTTCAAATCAATCAACGTTCCCGTATGGACATCAAACACCCAGCCATGAACTTTCATTTTACGTCCACGAATAGCTTTTTGGACAGTTGATGTTTTAATGAGATTAACGCACTGTTCTTGAACGTTTAATTCGACCAATCTATCATATTTTTTTTCTTCGTCTTCAATTGAATTAAGTTCATTTTTATGTATTCTGTAAACATCCCGAATATTACGTAACCAAGGATTCAATATACCTAAATCAGCCGATTGCATAGCAGCCTTTACGCCACCGCACGCATAGTGACCACAAACCACAACATGATTTACATTTAAGTGCTCTACAGCATATTCTAGTACTGACATGGCATTCAAGTCTGTACCTGATACCATATTAGCAATATTACGATGTACAAAAACATCGCCGGGGCCAAGACCCATTAATTCCTCTGCAGTTACTCGGCTATCCGAACAGCCAATGAAAAGTAGTTCTGGATTTTGACCTTCGCCTAATTTTTCAAAATACCTGTCGTCTTCGGATAGCTTTTGCTTGATCCATACTTTATTGTTATCAAATACGCTATTTAGGTTCATGTTTTTTCTTTGAAGTTAATACTTATCATCGACATTCTGTTTCACCCACTCTAAGCAATCTTCAAAGGTCTTGAATATATGTTCATTCGGTATGAAATCCGGTATGATGTCAATACGTTCCATCATGTATCGCGGTTGTTTAAGTAGACCAACAAATAATACTTCAACATCTTTCTTCTTTAAGTCTTGTAACATATCTTCCATGGCATAAAGCCCCGACTGATCCATATATTGCATACGCCCCAGTCGTAAAATAACTGTTTTAGCAGTATCTGGAATTTGTTGCGTTAATGCCTGAAAATCACTAGTCGACCCAAAGAATAATGGCCCTTTAAGATGCTTTATGAATACTTCGTCTTCAAGATTCACTGGGAAATTCATTTCATCTTTCCATGCTTTTTCTTTTTTTAGTGATTTTACGTCAGAGCGTTCAGCCGTTAAATCCCCGATTTTTTTCATGAACATCAGTGAGGCTATTACCAATCCTATTCCTACGGCATATACCAAGTTCCAAAAAGTGGATAGCACCATTACAACAAGCATGATCATCACTTCCGAACTAAGCTTTATAGGACCAAAGCTTATGTCTTTTGGCAAGCTAGGAATCGCTTTCAATCCTTTGTAGTCCATCACGCCAATACCAACAGTTATCAAAATTCCTGCTAGAACTGCAGCTGGAATTTTAGAAGCTACTGGGCCTAATCCCAACATCACAATCAAAAGCATTATTCCAGCAATCATTCCTGATAATTTTGTTTTTCCTCCAGAATTGATATTCACCACTGTTCTTATGGTTGCGCCTGCTCCAGGAATGCCTCCAAACAAGGCTCCTATACTATTACCAATACCTTGTCCTACCAGTTCTTTATTGGGTTTGTGTTTTGTTTTGGTCATATTGTCGGCTACTACGCTAGTCAACAGAGAATCGATGGCTCCAAGAAGCGCGAGTGTCAATGCTGTAAAGATATATGGTGTAATGCTACCTAAATTAAAGTTGGTGAAAATCTCCCATTTAGGGATCGGAATACCACCAGGAATTTCTTGAATGGCTCTATAATCCAATCCGAAACCCACCGCAATACCGGATACTACAATTAATGCCACTAGTGTGCTTGGAACCACTTTAGTAATGCGCTTGAACCCATAGATGATAATGATAGTTCCTAATGCGAGAAGTAGTTCTAACCAGTTAATGTTTTTTAAAGCTCTAGGAATAACTTTTAAAGCGCCTAATGCACCTGAAGCTTCTTTTGCTGCTAGTGTCTGTGATTCTTTTAAGATATCTGCTTGAGTGATCTGATCTGCACGATCGATAGTTTCTTTAAAATCTTCGAGTACCAAAATACCCTCTCCCGCTTCTTCTTTGAGAATGTTCTCAAGGATGACCTCCTCTGCCACAGGTTTGAATGTATTTACAAAATCCATGTCCTCTTTTGGGTAATACCCTAACGATGGCAGAATCTGTGTAAATAAGATTATAACGCCAATAGCAGTCATAAATCCAGAAACAACGGGATATGGTATATACCTTATATATTTCCCCAATCCTATTAAGCCAAGACCAATTTGCATTAATCCAGCTAATAAAAATACAGTTAGTATCGCTGGAAGAGCTTTTTCAACACTACCATCATTTGCGGCAATGATTCCTGCAATAATGACCATGCTAACTGCGGTCATAGGGGCTGTAGGACCCGAAATTTGAGTACTAGTACCCCCAAAAAGTGCAGCAAAGAAACTAATGAAAATAGCACCATAAAGTCCAGCTTCTGGACCTAACCCAGATGAGACTCCGAATGCTAATGCCAATGGTAAAGCAACAATACCGGCAGTAATCCCTCCAAAGGCATCACCTTTTATATTCGAGAACAGTTTACTCATTATTTAGTGTTTTTAGTTGCTTTCTAAGTTACATCTTTTTAAAAAATCCAGTAAGAATCCAGTTAATATTAATTTAAAAATTAATGAACGCAATAATATTGATTTGATCTCTTCCCGATGTTTCAAAAAATTGGTTCATATAACCCGCTTCTATTTTTATATTCTTACTTAGTTGGCGCCCTATACCTCCATAAATCCTATTTCGATCAAAAATCGAACTCTTGGTATTCAAGAATATTTCGTTGTAAGCAGAAAAATAATAAGCACTTGAGCTGCTGAAAGGGATATTCAACCCCAAGAAATATCGAAAACGCATTTTAAAATCGCTTTCAACAAACCGTTGCTCAAACCTGTACCGATGATTTAATTTTACTTTACCAACATTTTGTTTCGATGTAAACTGCTGGAAAATTCGATGTTCGTTGACAGACACTTTTTCATCCGTATCCCCGACATAATTCTCAGATAAGATATAGCCATAACCCAATAATATGTTATTCTTGTTTTCATTGAAACTATAACCTAATCCAGTTCGCAGCAATAGTTGTTCTAGGTCTCCAATGATATTATAATTTCGATACTGCACCTCATTATGTACATTCCATTTTGGACTTAGTTTTTTATTACCAATATAGATCAACCAATTACCAAGATCACTATCTTGACTTTGGGCAAAAGTAGGCAGCATCAATGCTATGATCAATGCCACCATACCCGCTTTCTTTTTCATTTTGCTTTTCCCCATAGAACAGATGTTATTCGTAAAAGGTTACGGCACCAGTATTGATGTCGTACATAGCGCCAATGATCTTGACCTCACCATTGTTTTGCATTTCAGCGAGCACATCACTTTCTTCAACAATCCTGTCTATAGTAAGTTGTACGTTCTTGGCCGAAACATTATCTACAAACTCTGAATTAGAAGAATTACGTAGGCTCTTGTCCTGAGGCTCTATAACCGCTTTCACAGCGGGCTTGATTTTTGCTAACATACTTGTAAGGTTCCCTAATTTGGCATCATCACATGCCCCTTTTACGGCACCACATGCAGTATGCCCTAAAACGACAATAAGCTTTGTTCCTGCCAGTTTACAGCCAAATTCCATGCTTCCTAATATATCTTGGTTTACAAAATTCCCTGCGATGCGAACACTGAAAATATCCCCTAATCCTTGATCGAAAACTAATTCTGCCGAAACTCTAGAATCTATACAACTTAAAATAGTTGCAAAAGGAAACTGCCCATCGCTTGTATCATTGACCTGCTCCAGCAAGTTCCTGTTTGCCTTCAAGTTGTTTTGGAACCTAAGGTTTCCTTCTTTTAAGTATTGTAATGACTTATCTGTTGTCATTGTTGCTTGTGTTTCTCTTGTATGTGCTTTCATTGTAAATGTTTTTTATAGTTAAATTATCTTGGTTTTTACTGTTCCTCGTTCCGATATTGGATTAGCACCTGTATTGATTTATTTTAAATCACTTGTGACCAAAAGAGAGACATTTAGCTTGTTTATCAAGTTCTCATTAGCATTCTTCTTTCCTCTATCCAAGCAAAACAGGTTAATATTGTTTTTAGATAGATAGTTAGAAAGGTTCTTGATAACATTATCTCCTTGCTCAAATACATATTCCACGATTTTTTTATCTGAAGGATTCTGAATTTCTTCTGAAGTATTTGAGTTTTTGACAATTTTGAATGATTTTAATGGTTTTTGGGTATGACCTATCAAATCATCCGCAAAATCCAAATTAAACGACCGCTCTAAACCATTTAACACGCCTAATGATATTGCTTCATTTGGCTCAATAGGATTTTTATCTGCAGCTATCATGATCACTCCATTGTGTTTTTTTAGAACAAAATCAGTGATATTATCTCCAATTAAATTAAACGCTTTGGATTTTCTTTTCCCAAGAACAATGATGTCAGGTTGATGTTCCTTGATGTATTCCTCAATCTCATGTTTCACATTTCCAAATGAAAATGTATGATTTATGTTCACATCATAGTCTTTGGAAATAGGCGCTATTAGGTCTCGTATTTTATTACTAGTGACATTTTGTTCCTGATTAATCGTACGCATGGCCGATAATTGATTCTCTATTTCTACGATATCGGTTAGCTTTTTCACATGGAACAATTCTATGCTACCATCAATCATTTTTGCCAAGCTCACGGTGCTCTTCAATACCATTCTTGAAGAGCTGCTTAAATCCGAAAGGACTAATATTTTGTATTTATGTGTCTTTATTTTCATAGTATTTAGATTTAAGCTGTTTTTGGTCTTAGTTTAAAGAACTGAATAAAACTTTCTGGGTTTTCGACTATACCACGTTCCGATATTAGTTTAATGTCTATGTTTCTTTCCTTTGCCTTAAAGGCAAAATCTTCCAAGATTTCTATAATATCATTATCTAAATATCTTGTTTTAGTGACATCTAGCTCTAAAGAAGTATCTCTTGGCAAACTGTCCAATTCATTGAGAATGGCCCCTTTATTAAAAAAGGTGACTTCCTCAGCAAGGGACATTTTTATTTTGTGTTTCCCATTGCTTTTATCTTCAATATGCAAGAAATGCGAGTTTTGGTAACTTTTAATGAGAATCACAATAATACCAACTGTTAATCCAAGGCCAATTCCGTAAAGCAAATCAATGAATACAATCCCAAAAACAGTTACGGTGAATGGGACAAATTGTTTCCAGCCCATATCGTACATTTTCTTGAAGAGAGCCGGTTTAGCTAATTTGTAACCAACAATTAACAAAACTGCCGCTAGTACCGATAACGGAATCATGTTTAGTAATCTTGGTATGATCATCACTGATATAAGTAACAAAAATCCATGAATAATGGCTGACAACTTGCTTCGTCCACCAGATTGAATATTAGCAGAACTTCTAACAATTACCTGTGTGATTGGCAATCCTCCGATCATTCCGGAAATAATATTTCCTGTTCCCTGAGCCAATAGTTCGCGATTGGTTGGTGTTACATTTTTATGTGGATCTAACTTATCTGTGGCCTCAACGCATAATAGGGTTTCTAAGCTTGCTACTAATGCAATGGTAAATGCCACAATCCATACCTCTGGATTTGTTATAACACTGAAATTCGGAAAACTGAATTGGCCCAAAAATGATGTTACATCTTCTGGTATAGGCACGCTCACTAAATGTGATTGTGCTATGGATAATGTGTCATTCGATTTTGTTAGAATGTAAAATATAATACCTGCCGCTACTGCTACTAATGGCCCCTGGATAATCTGGAATATTTTTCCTTTTTTTGATAATACTTTATCCCATAATAATAAAATAGACAAACCAATAATGCCAATTAGAGCAGAGCCAGGTTGTATATAATTCACTGCTTTGAATATTTCGGAAAACGTATTTTCACCATCTACTTGAAAGAAAGCAAAATCACCTTCTGGATCAGCATCGTAGCCAAAGAAATGAGGAATTTGTTTTAAAATGATAATAATACCAATTCCTGTGAGCATACCTTTAATCACAGACGATGGAAAGTAATATCCAATGATGCCTGCTTTAAGTACTCCAAAAAGAAGTTGTATAACACCTCCTAAAACAACAGCTACTAAAAAGTTTTCGTAACCACCTAATGTTCCTATGGCTGTTAATACTATGGCCGCCAATCCAGCTGCTGGGCCACTTACACCAATTTTTGAGCCACTTAAGCCCCCTACAATAATTCCTCCAATAATTCCGGCAATAAGTCCTGAAAAAAGTGGTGCGCCACTGGCCAATGCAATACCTAGACATAATGGTAGTGCTACAAAGAATACGACAATACTCGCAGGCATGTCATTTTTAATAGTCTTGAACATATTATAATACAATTGTACTTTCAGAAAACTGAAAGCGGTTAGATAAATCTTAGTTGTGCTGTAAAACAGCTAACACGAATTATAATATGAAGTATTCGGGTGGAGGTGAGAGTAGTTCTGTGTATGTCGAAGAATACTTGTTCGAATAAAATTCTAAAATTGAAGTCTTTGATGAGGCAACCTCTGAAGATGATTTTTGAGATGTTTGCAACACTTTGACTTCAGTATCATTCAAGGATTCTTTTCCTTCTTTTTCTTCTTCTTCGTTAGAATCTATAAGAATTGAAACATCGTAATCTGCACCCATTACCACAACTATTGTTGGCGCTGCAATAAGCGTTACAAATAGCAATGAAAAGAATATGGCAATAGTGGCTTTAAACATATTTCTATACTGAATGGCAAAAATAGAATTCCTTTTGAAATATTTTGTTAAACAAATATTAAAAAATATTTAACAGTATTGAAAGTACTGCACATAATTATAGAGCCTTTATGTCGTCACTAGGTATCCAACCCGTCTTACCATCTACTAACTTGATCTTTTTCCAGTTATTCACGGTATCGAGAATTTGGACTTTAGTACCTTCATGGATTCTGAACGCTTCTGAACTTCTTAGGTTTGGCTCACTCTTGACTTCAGCCTCTTGTGAGAAAACAATGGCTGGTTTATCCTTTTGCATCAAATTATACTTTTGAAAGGCAAAAGCTAATGATAACAACATTAGAAATAACGACACATTACTAGTCATAAATGCCACTCGCTTTTTTCGAGTGGTGTATGAGAAATAATACAGCAGAAATAGCCCAACGAATAGCAGCATAAATAAGATACTTAACTTTGCCCAAATGTCAAAATCAAAGATATTTATGATCTTATTCAAAAATTTAGACATACCAACTTCTGGCACTTCTTCAATGGCATCTATGGTCATGTTCTGTGCAAATGCCAAATTATTTAGAATTTCGGTATCCTTTGGGTCTAAGCGTATGGCCTTTTCGTAATAATATACGCTAGGTGCAATTCTATTGAGTTTATAATTGGCATTCCCAAGATTGAAATATAATTCGGCAGAATGCTGACCACTTTTTATGATAGATTCATAGGTATCAATAGCGTCTTGATATTTCGCTTCATTGTATAATTTGTTCGCCTCGGCAAATACAGTTTCGTTTTGAGGAAAAGTACCAAGACTAAAGAGAAAAATGAATATGTATGATAATTTCTTCATTTGATCACTTCATTTGTTTATCAATTAATGAAATCGTTTTGGCGGCTTTGTCATAATCATGTTGCATTTCCACTTTTGACAGAGGCGTGTATCTCGCTAATTCTGCATTTTTAAGCAAACTCATGAAATCATCGATAGTATCAACATTGACCTGTTTTTCAGTTAACAAGCTTTGTATCTTTTCCTTGCTCAGATCACTTGTTTCAATATTCAATTTAGCTTTAAGATAGTTATGCAATGCGCGTTCCAATGCTTCATAGAATGCTGACTTATTCCCTAGTGACCGCTTAGCTTCCCCTAGGTATTTTCGCGCAAGTTTATCAGCTAAACGCACTCTATTTCCGGCTACATCAGATAATCGTTCTTCTCGTTTACGCTTAAATACAATAACTAATGGAATTAGCAATAATGGTGATAATAAAGAAGCCCAAAATATATTTGTCTTGAAAAAACTAGGAGATTCTATCATCGTTAAATTCGGATTGGCTTTCACAAATGCAAACTGTTCATTTGAAAGAACGACCCTTTGTTTGCCATTAACAGAACTTAAATTATTATCAGCTGTGGCATTATTAACAGGTCCGTCAAGAACATCGATCACTATTTCTTCTGAGGACACTCTTTTATATGTCTCTGCATCTGGATCAAAGTATGAAAATGAGATACTAGGAATTGGATACTTCCCTTGGTACTGAGGAACCACGGTATAGTTATCAGAAATTTTTCCACGCATACCTGATAAGTTTGTTCTAACGTTTTCGCTGTGTTCTGGTTCGTAAACCTCTAAAGAGCTTGGTAAATTGAGTTTAGGAAGTTCGAATAATTTTAAATTGCCTGTTCCCGTAACTTCTACTTTTGCTTGAAGTGATTCTGAAGCATCCAGTCGATTTTTTGATGTCGTTACCTTGAAATCAAATTTACCGACGGCTCCTGTAAAATCAATAGGTTTATCTTCAGGGAGCGGCTTTACATTAATAACTCTTCGACCCGCTGAAACCGGTACATGTATTTGCGACATCAATCTTCCTCCAAATATATCCCTCCTATTGGTAGGAACAGCGACAGTAACATCAAGAACTAATGGCTCGATTTCTAACTTACCCGTTTTTTGCGGATAGAGAACGGCTTTTCTAAGTATGACGTATCTGTAATCATTACCGTTATATTTGCCATTCATGATCTTAATGCCCTTGATATCGATATTCTGACTCCAAAAATCATTATATCGTGGCGTATCTGTTTCCCTCCAGTTCTCAACACCGGTATTAGGGCCTACATATAACTTATATACAACTGTAATAGGCTCGTTTAAATATGGGCTATTATTTGAAATCTCAGCAACTAAATGAATGTTTTCTGCAGCTTTGTAACTTGTATTATTACCATCTTTAGTCTTATCGACAGCCGATTTTACATTTATGGTAACGGCAAGTGTTTTATAGGTCTCACCGTCGATCTCCACCGAAGCTTGTTTGATGGTGAATTTACCTCTCTTCTTAGGCGCAAGAAAATAACTGTACATTTTTGAATAGGAACGTTTACCATTAACCCAAGAATTACTTATGGATTGGCTAGGGCCTCCAACAACCGTAAAATCTGAAAAATTAGGTGGCACGAAATTATCGCCGTCCTTATTCATTTCAAAATCAATGCGAAGTCTTTCATTAACGCCTAAGGATTTTTTACTGACCTTAGCCTCGAAAGTCACTTGCGCAGCAGAAACAACACTAATTAGCAGTAGTGAAAATAATAATATGTGTGTTTTTAGTTTCATTTATGCATGAGATGTTTCGACTGAGCTCAACATGACATTCAATTTTGTTTCTTGTTAAATACCTTTTTTCTTAAAACTTCGAGATTCAAACTACGCTACCAATCTTTATCAGTTTGCACTTTTACCCCTTTGGTTTTTTTAGCATTAATTTTTTCCTGAACCTTTTGTTCTTGGTTGTTCATAGCTTCAAGAAGGTTTTTTATTTGCTGTGGGGATAACTTACCAGGCTGTTGTTGGGGTTGTTGTTTTTGATCATCTGACTTCCCTTCCTTATCCTGTTCTTGTTTTTCGTCCTTAGGCTTTCCATTCTCATCCTTTTGATCCTCTCCTTCATCTTTGTTCTGCTGTTCATCATCTTTTTTCTCATCCTTCTCTTCCTGCTCTCCTTTATCCTTTTCATTTTCATTTTCGCCATCTTTCTCTTCCTTATCCTCATCTTTATCCTTCTTCTCATCATCCTTCTTCTTGTCTTCCTCTTCTTGCTGTTGCTTTTTGGCACATTCTTTGGCTAAGCCAAAATTATAACGAGTCTCATCATCAGTTGGGTTATTTCTCAGTGCATTCTTAAATGCTTCAACCGCTTCCTGGCATTTTTCAGCTTTCATTAAGGTGTTACCTATATTATGCCATGCCCTATGTTTTTGTTCTTTGCTTTCCGCTAATTCAACAGCTTCTGTATGACGAATTAGCGCTTCGTTGTATCGTTCATTCTTGTAATAAGCATTTCCTAGGTCGTAACTCGCCACGGCATTGCTAGGTTTTTTTGAAATAGCTTTACGGTATTCCATTTCAGCCGACACAAATTCATTTTCCGTAATGAGTTCATTGCCTTCATATACTAAATCATTGGATTCTTGCAATGCCATATCCTTATCTTGGGAAAATCCCAAAAAGGAACACAATAATGATATAGTAATAATACCTGTTTTCATCTTACTCTTGATTAAGCTTCACAATATATAAAACGTTGGTTTTTCCCTTAGTTAAAGAACTTATAAATTGTGGTTAAAGATTTTCATTGAATAAATTCAGCTTTTTTAACCAACCCGTTTTCCTTTCCAGTAAAAAAATATCTAATAACAGTAGGAAAATTGCCAATCCGAGGAACCATTGGAACTGATCTTTGAAATCTGCGAATTGCTTTGCTTCAAATTCTTTCTTGTCCATTTTAAGAAGAATGTCACTGATCTGTTCAACCACTTCATTAGTATTTTGACCGTTAATGTAAGTCCCGTTGGCTTCATCAGCAATGACCTTCATGGTTTCTTCGTCAAGTTTTGTAATGACGGTCTCGCCTTGTTTATCTTTTTTATAATTAAGGACAATGCCATTTCTCTTTATAGGTATTGGCCCGCCTTTGACAGTTCCAACACCAATGGTAAAAATCCTGATACCTTCTTCACTGGCTTCTTCCGCCACTCTTGCAGCTTCTTCGCTATGATCTTCACCATCTGATATTATTATTAAAATACGATTGGTCTGCTCTTCGTCATTATAATACGTTTTGGCCAATTCTATGGCTTCGTTAATTGCGGTCCCTTGTGAAGATAGCATCTCAGTATTCATGTTCTGCAAGAACATTTTCGCAGCGGAATAATCTGTGGTTATAGGTAATTGCGGGAAAGCCGTTCCTGCGTATGCAATAATTCCTATGCGATCACTTGTCAGGTTATTGACAATTTGCGTTACCAATTGTTTTGATTTTTCTAATCGGTTAGGTGCGATATCTTCGGCAAGCATACTTCGAGAAACATCAACTGCAAAAACGATATCCACTCCTTCTCGTTTAACGGTTTCTAGCGTGGTTCCTACTTTAGGGTTTACCAAAGCAATCACCAAAGAGGCAATCGCCATTGACCATACGATTACCTTTAAGACAGATTTAAACAAAGACCTGTCTGGGCTTAGTCGCTTTAATAATCTCTTATTGGCAAACTTTTTTTGCGCATGCTGTTTCCAGATTTGCAGCAACACAAAGAATACTACAACAATAGGTATGATCAGTAGTGCCCAAAACCATATTTTCTCTTCTAGTTGAAACATTAGATAAAACTCCTAAAAATTGTGAAACGCAATAACATTTCAATTAATAATAAAATCCCCGCCAGCCATACTAGTGGTCGGAACATTTCTTCGTATTGTGTGAACTTGAATTCTTCGACATCTGTTTTTTCAAGTTTGTCAATTTCCTTATAGATCTCCTCCAGTTTCTTGTTATTTGTCGCCCTAAAATACCGACCACCGGTTGCATCTGCTATTTCTTGCAAAAGTTTTTCATCGATTTCCACTTGAACACGGCCATACTGGAAGGTGCCATTTGGTTTTATTGCTATAGGAGACAATGCCGTTCCATTAGTGCCAAGACCAATGGTATAAGTCTTAATGCCAAACTCCACAGCGAGGTCACTGGCAATTTTAGGATCTATCTGCCCAGAATTATTAACTCCATCCGTTAACAAAATAATAATCTTACTAACGGCCCGACTATCCTTTAATCTATTCACTGCCGTTGCCAATCCCATACCAATCGCCGTACCGCCTTCAATTATAGTATTGTATTTAATGTCGCTCAATGATCTTAAGACAATACTCTTATCACTTGTTATTGGTGTTTTTGTGAAACTTTCTCCAGCATATTCTACCAATCCAATACGGTCGTTAGGCCTTCCTATTATAAATTCAGCAGCTACACTTTTCAACGCTTCCAGCCGATTTGGCTGAAGATCCCTTGCCAACATACTAGCGGACACATCTATTGCCATTACGATATCGATACCACGAGTGGTTTTAGTCTTCGTAGAAACCTCAGCAGTTCTTGGCCTTGCTAATGCCGCAATGAGCAAGGCTAAAGCCAACAATCTCAAGAAAAACAAAAGTGGTTTTAATTTGGGTAACAATGCTGGGGTTGCCTTGAAGCCTTTCAAACTAGATATCTTAAGATCTGCCGTTTGCTTTTTTCTTTTGATTATGTACCATAGCAAAGCCAATGGAAGCACTATTAGCAACCAAAAGAAACCAGGATTTACAAATTCAAAATTATCGAACATTAGCTTTTTTCTTCTTGTTTCTTTTCTTCTTTTTTAAGCTCTATAGAATTCACTATTCTATCAACCATTTCCTTGGCATATGCGTCACCATCTCGCCATATAATGACTATTTGTTGCAGCACATTTTGTGCCGAAAAATTGAGTAAAATATAATTCCCAACACCAAATTTATCAGTCCCTGATATTGGTATTTCGCCACTACCGTAAGTCTTTAATCCTTCGGCGCCATTAGGTGTAACAAACTTATCTTTTTGAACTAAGAGATTCTGTACACCTTGAGACTCCATGAATTTCAAAACACCATCAATTTGTTTTTCAATATCAATTTCCGTGTCTTCTTTTGTGTAAACCGTGGAGCTCACCGATATATTAAATGATTCTAAGAGGCTACCATATTCAAATTTAGAACTCGTCAACTCATTCTTTAGATGCTCGGGTATTTCAGAAGGTACACGTGCAAGTACTTTTGGTGTCGTAATTGTCACACCAGGAGCCCCATATTCACTTCGTATCCATTCACCTTCTAACAACTCCTTGCTTGGATGCCCAAAAACATTATCCTTTAAGGTGTTAAATCCATAATATGCCGTCAATCCAATGATCGATCCAATAACCACAAATGCGACTATAACAGATGTTATAATGATCTTTCTTCGTTTTTTCTTCCGTTCTTGTGCTTCACGATATTGCTCATCCCGTAATTTCTCTTCTTCTGTAGGTTCTGGTAATGCCTCTTTTACTTGATCGATCTCGATATCAATCGTTTGCCTGTCTATCTCTGCCAAGGCAATATCCGGTTTCGATTTCGCGAACTTCACTAAATCCGCTCTCTTCAAGATGGTCTCAATATTATTAATATCTTCTGGCTTAAGGTCTATTCTATTGCCGTCCTTTAATAATCGCAAACGATTCATAAGCTCGTCAGTTGTACTTTCTAAGGCGCGATCATAGACTTTTTCGTCAAGATAGGTTCTAATGATCCCTGTAAGCTCGGAGTAATAATCTTTTAATTCTTCATTTTCTAGATAATTCTCATCATCTAATTTTTGTAATGAACGTTTCGCACGTTCATAAGGAGATAGCATTGCTATTTTTTCTTCTTGAGTAAGTGGCTTTTTTCTCCAAATAAACCAATATAGCAACCCAGCGATGATGGCAAGAAACAATAATATGTACAATACATACTTCCACCAATTTCCAACTGATTTATCCACTTGAATAAATGGCTTGATATCATATAGACCTTGCTTTGTAGTATCAATGATAATATCATTCACTTCGACATTTAACGAATCGGTGAAGAATGTCCTCCCGCCAATAACAATTTTTTGTTTTGGAATTACATATTCACCAGAATCAAACTGTGTCAATCGATAACGCTTAATGAGATTGTATTGGGCATTATAGATGGTTGTATCTGCCTTGAAGGATTCTGTCATCTCAAGAGGCAAGAAGGTCTGGCCTTCAGGAAAAACCACCAGATCGGTCGTGTCTGCCTCAACAAGAATGCTATAGATAATTCGTTCGCCAATTTTAATGGAGATTGAATCTATAGAAGACGAGACTTGCGCAGATGAGAACCAGGACATGAAAGCGAAGACGAAAGTCAATAGCATTGTCTTCGTAGTCATGGATTTCATATTCTCAATTCGTAATTCGTCAATCATCATTCGTTTATCCTCTTCTTTTAAAATAACCCAGTAGCTTTCGAACGTAACTTTCATCTGTACGACAATCGATTGTTCCTGCCCCGGATTTATTGAAACTATCCTTAAAGAATCCTACTTTTTCTCTATAGAATCTTGTGTAATTCATTCGTACTTTCTTGGACGTCGTATTCACTAAAATGGATTCGCCCGTTTCTTCATCTTCCATTTGAACTATCCCTACATTCGGGATTTCTTCTTCACGTCTATCATACACACGAATACCAGTGACATCGTGTTTATTTGCCACAATTTTCAATGTACGCTCATAATTATCAGCAATAAAATCTGAAAGGATGAACACAATGGTTTTTTTCTTCATCACATTGGAGAGAAACTTCAATGCTTCAGCAATATTGGTTTTCTTGCTTTTTGGGTGGAATTCAATTAATTCGCGAATAATACGCAATACATGAGAACGTCCTTTTTTAGGCGGCACATATAATTCAACCTCATCAGAGAAAAGTATCAAGCCTATTTTGTCATTATTCTGCGTGGCAGAAAATGCTAATGTTGCTGCAATCTCTGTAACGATTTCATTCTTGAATTGCTCTTGGGTACCAAACATCTCCGATCCAGACACATCCACCATAAGCATCATGACGAGTTCGCGTTCTTCTTCAAATACTTTAATGTAAGGTTCGCTGTAACGCGCCGTTACATTCCAATCGATATTTCGTACATCATCCCCGTATTGATATTGTCGAACTTCAGAAAAAGTCATACCACGACCCTTGAAGGTAGAATGATATTCTCCTCCAAATATATGATCAGACAACCGACGTGTCTTGATCTCGATCTTACGTACCTTTTTTAGTAATTCTTTAGTATCCATTGTTTCAGTCGACAATTATCAATTTTCAGCTAACTCTTGAATAACTACTATGGTACTTCAATCTCGTTAACGATCTTATTGATGATATCTTCTGAGGTCACACTCTCAGCTTCGGCTTCGTAGGTAATGCCAATCCTATGACGAAGCACATCATGAACTATGGCCCTGACATCTTCAGGGATAACATAACCTCTTCTTCTAATGAAAGCATAACATTTTGCAGCTGTAGCCAAGTTAATACTGCCACGAGGTGAGGCTCCGAATGAAATTAAAGGTTTCAGTTCGGAAAGTTTATATTTTTCCGGATAGCGCGTCGCAAAGACAATGTCAAGAATATATTTCTCGATTTTTTCATCCATATACACACTCCGCACCGCTTCTTGCGCATCAAGTATCTGCTTTATAGAAACAACAGGGTTCACTTTTTCAAATTTACCTTTTAAATTTGCCCTGACTATCATTTGCTCTTCATCCATTTTAGGGTAATCTATAATCGTCTTTAACATAAAACGATCCACTTGAGCTTCAGGCAGCGGGTATGTTCCCTCCTGCTCCACAGGGTTTTGTGTCGCCATTACTAAGAAGGGCTTGTCAAGGATAAAAGTTTCATCACCAATAGTCACTTGCTTTTCTTGCATGGCTTCCAGTAAGGCTGATTGCACTTTTGCTGGCGCCCTGTTTATCTCATCAGCTAAGACGAAATTGGCAAAGATCGGTCCTTTCTTAATGGTAAAGTCATTCTCCTTCATATTATAGATCAAGGTACCAGTCACATCGGCTGGTAAAAGGTCTGGTGTAAATTGAATCCTGCTAAAACTACCATCAACAGCTTGAGCTAGCGTATTGATAGCCAAGGTTTTTGCTAATCCAGGCACCCCTTCTAACAATATATGTCCTTGTCCAAGTAGACCAATAAGCAAGCGTTCTATCATATGCTTTTGTCCTACTATTACCTTATTCATTTCTAAAGTAAGCAGATCAACAAAAGCGCTTTCCTTTTCAATTTTCTCGTTAATTGCCTTAATATCAATTGTACTTGTATCTTCCATTATGTGTTATTTTCTGGCGTTAAAAAAAGTCCCAATTTTAAACATCGCAAATTGTTAAAATAATTCGATTAGTGCTGTTAATAATTGGTTAAAAAATCAAGAGCCGTACCAATGGCACAGCTCTTTATTTTCTCGATAGTGAATTTTTATGGATTATCAACTTTTAATTTAGTTGAAAGCGTCTCATAACAGTATTCATTTTAGGATTAAAGTTGGCATTACCATTCAAGGTAAATAACACAGATTTATCAATTTCAAATTCTACAACGAATTCATATAGCATATTTGGATTCAATTGTTTTTCGATAATGTTTTCAGAACCGTTTTGAAATTCTGATGAGATATCCAAGACATACTCAATACCATTTTTTGTGACAGTATTTTGATCTCCTAGGACTATTTTTATACTATAAATAAAGCCTGAAGGCACTTCTTGAAAATCCACTAATGGCATTATATGGTCCTCTGTTAAACTTGTTAAGTCATGAACACCCCTGTTTATCGTATTCAAACTTACCCATGCATTTGGATTTGTTTCGTCCTCCAACACTTTAAATTGAACGTCCAAAACTTCAATATTTACCTTGCTAAACAAACTTTGCGTGCCTATAAGTTTTACGCTTACTAAACTGTTTTCATACGTCTCCGTTATTTCTTCTTTTGAGCAACTGCTCATCAGAAACAAAAAGAAAACACTGTAGATAAATGTTTTATAAGTTCTAAAAAATATCATTTTTACGAGGCAATTATTAATTATGAAACAATAATACCTCAATCTTGAAGATTTGACTATTTTTATATGTGAATTGCAGAAAAACTGCTACAAACAGAAAAAAAAGTGACGTATTCTCGATTAATTGCAGGCACCATGACTTGGGGCGCATGGGGAAAGCAACTGTCTAAAAAAGAGATGGTCTCATTGATCAATCATTCCCTTGAAAATAAGATAACCACCTTCGATCATGCCGATATATACGGCGGTTATACCACAGAAGAAGACTTTGGTAATGCATTCTCTGAAAGCGGTATTAAAAGAGAGGACATTCAGATTATTTCTAAATGTGGCATTCAATATATATGTGACAAAAGAAAACATGCCGTAAAGCATTACGATCTTTCAAAGGATTATATCATTTGGTCTGTAGAAGAGTCCTTAAGACTATTAAAAACGGATTACTTAGACTTGGTCCTATTACATAGGCCAAGCCCAATGATGCACCCCGATGAGATAGCGGAAGCCGTCTTACAACTGACTCGCCAAGGCAAAATAAAAGAGTTTGGTGTTTCAAATTTCACGCCTTCACAGATGGAGTTAATTGGCAGTAGAGTTCCTATTACGGTCAATCAAATTGAATTCTCATTAACAGAACATACGGCCATGCATGATGGCACTTTGGATAAGATGATGATGCAAGGCATTCTGCCCATGGCATGGTCTCCTTTAGGCTCGGTTTTTCGGGAGGATAATGAACAAACGAGACGCATTCATAAACAATTAGGTGAATTAATGAACAAGTACAGTGCAACAGAAGACCAGCTTTTGTTAGCATGGTTGATGCAGCATCCTACTAATATTCATCCAGTCATTGGCACTACAACACCAAAAAGAATCACTGATGCCGTTGAGGCATCAAAAATAAATATGGAATTAGAAGATTGGTTCTTGATGCTGGTCGCTAGTCAAGGACATCGTGTGCCTTAATTCAAAGTAATTTGGCCTAGATCCGTAGTTTCACCAACCAATACAGATACATCTTCAATAACTTGTTCAACAAGTCCGGAAGATTCGTCTGGTGTCACAGTCACTGTATAAGACCCTTCTGGGAGTCCAACTAACATGAAATTACCATCGGCGTCTGCAAAAGATGAAATAATATCTGTCCCGTTGGTTGCTGTAATTTCGGTTTGCACATCTATCGGCAAAATGCTTCCAACAATAATTCCAGATAAGGCTTCAACACTGGCTCTAAGTTTAGGCTTTAAGATGATATTTCCTGAATTTCCTGCCATGATAATCGATTCATCAACATCAAAATCAAGAAGAAAAGTATAATTGATATTTGGCTCCAACGCCTGATTGACCTGAATTTTTAGCCCTGATTGTTGTGCGCTAGGGGTCTTTAATGGAAAGGTTTCTCCATCGATGACAACAGAGTTTTCTTCTCCGAGTATTAAGCGTACTTGTTTCAAAACACCAGAAGGAATTTCATAGTCATCAACTAACAGCACATCAATTCCTCCTGTTAATTCAAGAAGGTCGTATATTCCAGTATTAATGGCCTCAAGACTTTGCCATCCATTGTCACCTTCATCACTATCATATTTTACCATGACATCAACAACTTCAACAAATACATTTTCGTAATCTCCTGGCATATCTTGCAATCTCACCGAAATCGATGCTGGGCCATCTGAATCTAGTTTAGAGTTAGACTCATCATTACAGCCGATGAACGTTAAAGTTAATATTGTTACATAAATTAGTTTCAATTTTTTTAAAGTCTTCATATCTTGAGGTTTTATATACAAATATACGTGCAACTTTTAATGTTGGATCATAATTAAGCCTAAATACATTATTACCCAGACGAAATAAAATATTGAAATGAAACAAACAGCATTCATAACAGGAGCCACCAGTGGCATAGGACAAGCAACCGCTCAGGAATTTGCCAAACACGGCATTGACCTGGTACTCTGTGGGAGACGACAAGAACGATTAGATACTATAAAATCGGCCCTCGAAAAACAAACAGATGTGCATACGCTAAATTTTGACGTGAGAGATAAAGATGCCACTTTTAAGGCCATTGAATCTTTACCCAAAGAATTTTCTCAAATCGATATACTCATAAATAATGCAGGGAATGCTCATGGATTGGATTTTATTCAAGACGGAGATCTGGATGATTGGGATGCCATGCTGGACATCAACGTTAAAGGACTGTTATACGTGAGTAAAGCCATCATGCCACAGATGTGCGATCGTCAATCCGGTCTTATAATAAATATTGGTTCGTCAGCTGGTAAGGAAGTATATCCAAAGGGCAATGTGTATTGTGCTAGCAAGCATGCCGTAGATGCCATTACCAAAAGCATGCGAATCGATTTGAATCCATATGGCATAAAAGTTTGTGCTATAAACCCAGGCATGGTGGAAACAGAATTTTCGAAGGTTCGCTTTAAAGGAGATGCTATTGCGGATGGCATATATAAAGGGTATAAAGCTTTACAGCCGGAAGACATTGCCGAGATCATTTATTTCGCTGTCACAAGACCTCCACATGTAAATATTGCTGATTTACTCGTGTTTCCAACCGCTCAGGCCAATAGTGTGACCATTAATAAGAAGCTTTAAGTGATTAACAAGCGTTTATTGATCAAAAATCTACTGGCTCACAACGATGAGAACAGTTTCTATGATAAAAAACGTAAAATCGATATCTCGCATAAAGAAGGTAAAGCAAAATTCCTTAAACATATTTGCGCATTATCCAACAGTAATCCAAAGAACAACTCCTATATAGTCATTGGTGTTGAGGATGAGGATAATGATATCATCGGTGTTAATTTTTTTGATGATAGCAAGATCCAAAACCTTATTAATGCCTATCTAACGAATCCGCCAATCGTGCAATACGAGAATATCCCCTTCCCTCATTTGTTAGAAGACAAAGTGGTTGGACTGGTAACAATTAGATCCATCGATCAAATCACATCGCTACGAAAAAACATCTGGAAATATTATGGCGGTGCAGTGTTCTTTAGGGATGGTAGTATGAGTATGCCAAAAGTCTTCGATATCGAGTTAAAGGATGTGAATTCAGAAATTGTCCAATCAATCGAGAGTCATGCGCAAAACAATATTGAATATACGCTCGATGGTGTGATGCACTTCATGAATCAGCGACAAGATTACAATCCTACCTACAAGGTCTTTAAAGAGTATTTTGTTGTTTGTTGGGCAGGACAACAAAAACGTGTTAAAGATGAAACTTTTTATTCTCGAGTGGATATAGAATTGATCAATGAGCAGGTTCGATTATTTTACTCGACATTAGATGAGGTCTCCATATCTTTTGATGAAGATCGATTCAAGATCGTAGAATATGTTCATCTTGGTTTACATGATTCTACAAAATATTATCCGCTGGAAGAGACCATCATTCAATTCGCGAATAATGCAAATTATACCATTAATACGAGATTGTTATTTGAGCCTCCACAATTCGACAAGAAAGTGCTTCATCATATATATAATAATAATAATGCTATTCTTGATAAGTTAAAAAAAGGAATTGAGTTAAGGAAAAATGAATTATTGGACCTACAGGATCTGCCAGAAACGTATCTCATTTGTTATCTAAACGGTTTTGAAGACGCTATGGATAAACTCAATGATGCGCGACCTTACCTTAAACAATCGGGAGAAGCTGTTTTCAATAACTATAGAGAAAGTACCCGCATTCTAAGGAAAGTAAAATATAGTTAGTAGACTTAGTATTGGCCTAATCATTTCTTAACAATGTTTCACTAAATTACTAGTGTTATTAATCAATTTTCTATAAACCCTTGCTTCTAAATTCATCATGTGGATTTGAAACAAGGGTTTTCTTATACATGCCAGTCAAAGGAGTAGTCATTCATCCCAAAAAAACGCAAAAGCTTACCAATTATACATTTTTTTCTGCCAATCATAGATTTTATTATATAGGATAAAACAAATATTGCGATTTTAGCAGTGCTATTAATCAATTACACAACTAACCTTGTTTCTCCCGACAAAGATCGGCACTGAAACAAGGTTTTGTTTTTTATATCAATTAAAGTAAAATCAACATAAGTGTTGGTGCGAAACCAAAAAGGGATAAAGCTAGTCTATGCTTATGATTTTTCCTGACTCCAAAAAATAGTAGTAATAGAATAATCAGGAAGACAGTTGAATAAATAACTAGAGCTATGCAACTCTTATATGCCTGATGTAATCAAAATCTCGTGATCCTTCATCCAAATAAGCAACGATATTAGTCAATACGAATTGGTCAGAATTAGTAAGAGGGCAAATTTTCGTTCCATTAAAAAATTAACCTTTGCCTCCATCTAAGGTCTCTTGCCAATCAGAGAGCTCTTGCCATTTACCATCAGCGGCCATTCTCGATTGCTTGGGCCATGTGCCGGGGTCGTGCATTTTAAAATGATTACCACCACTATCGAGAACCTCTTTACATTTACCCACACTAGAGTCTGCTAATACTTCCCAGGTATTTATATTATGGTTATGGAAAAGTTCTTGCGTTTTAGGGCCAATACCTTCAACAATGGTTAAGTCATTTTCTTTTATACGCTTGCCAAAAACAACTTTTGCCGCACTGGCATCAAAATTCATGTCACTTCCTTGACCTTTTGATTCCTTGGACTGATTTTCTTTTGTTGCAAAAGAATTGCTAATACTCGATCTTGTAGTCGCTGCCGAAGGTCCTCTTGCAGGTTGCTTGCTTCTACATTCATCAAGGCTAGCTTGAAGCCTTGTGTTTCTATGTTTTAATTCACTAACATCAGCACTATCGGTTTTCTTGGAGGACTTCCCTAAAAAATAGCCGATGAGCAATCCAATAATTGTCGCAATGATTGGATAAAGCATATTCGAATCCATGCGTTATGAAATTTTAATGGTTGGTTATACCCCCTAAATTAACATTATTTCAGCAATTAATGGATTCATCAAGATTGTAAGAACAGAATTGTAGAATAAATAAAAAAGCCACATCGAAAGATGTGGCTTTTTACAATCTAGATATTATATTTCTATAAGTCGAATTTAATCCCTTGTGCTAAAGGTAATTCGTCAGAATAATTGACCGTATTTGTTTGTCTACGCATATACACTTTCCAAGCATCAGATCCAGACTCACGTCCACCACCTGTTTCTTTTTCACCTCCAAAAGCACCTCCAATTTCAGCGCCAGAGGTTCCGATATTCACGTTTGCGATACCACAATCAGAACCAGCATAAGATAAAAATTTCTCTGCTTCCTTCATTTCGTTTGTCATGATAGCAGACGATAAGCCTTGAGCAACACCATTTTGTTTTGCAATAGCATTTTCTACCTCTCCTGAATATTTCATTAAGTATAAAACTGGTGCAAAGGTTTCGTGTTGTACGATTTCAAAATGATTTTCAGCTTCTATGATGGTTGGTTTTACATAGCAACCACTTTCAAAACCTTCACCTTCTAAAACACCACCTTCAACCAATACGTTTCCACCTTCGGCTTTTGCTTTTTCAATAGCAGCGACATACGTGTTTACTGCATCTTTATCTATTAAAGGCCCAATATGATTTCTTTCATCTAATGGATTCCCAATAGTTAATTGACCATAAGCGCCAACAATAGCATCTCTTACTTTATCGTAAACAGATTCGTGAATAATTAATCGTCGCGTAGATGTACAACGTTGTCCTGCGGTTCCAACAGCTCCAAATACAGCACCAGGAACTACAACCTTTAAATCCGCTGTAGGTGTAATAATAATAGCATTATTTCCTCCTAATTCTAATAATGACTTTCCAAAACGCTGAGCAACTGTTGCGCCTACAATACGTCCCATACGCGTTGACCCTGTTGCAGAAACTAGAGAAATTCTAGAGTCTTTTGTCATAAACTCACCGACTCTATAATCGCCATTGATGATACAAGAAATACCTTCTGGCAAATTATTATCTTTTAAAATTCCTGTAATAATATTTTGACAAGCAATAGAACATAAAGGTGCTTTTTCAGAAGCTTTCCAAACACAAACATCACCACAAATCCAAGCTAAAGCTGTATTCCATGCCCAAACAGCTACAGGGAAATTAAAAGCAGAAATAATACCAACAACACCAATTGGATGCCATTGCTCTCTCATGACGTGCCCTGGACGTTCAGAAGGAATTGTTTGACCGTTTAATTGCCTTGATAATCCAACAGCAAAGTCACAGATGTCGATCATTTCTTGAACTTCACCATAGCCTTCTTGTAAAGATTTACCCATTTCGTAAGAGACTAATTTCCCTAATGGTTCTTTTAAGTCTCTAAGCCTATTACCAAACTGACGTACTATTTCTCCACGCTGAGGTGCCGGTATGGTTCTCCATGTCTTGAATGCCTCTGTTGTAGCATCCATAACTTTATCATAATCTGCCTGAGTAGTGGTTTTCACCTTTCCTATAAGTTGCCCGTCCACAGGAGAATATGATTCTATAATGTCTCCATTACTAAACCATTGAGATCCTGTTGAAGTACCTTCATTGACTTCCTTTATTCCAAGTTCTTTTAGGGCTTTATCCATTCCGAAATCGGTAGCTACTGCTTCCATATGTATGTAATTTTTACGAATTATTGAATTTGAATGCAAAGATACTGATAAAAAGTTGCTTTTTGATCCATGGCCATTCCTAAAATACACTAACTTTATTCCAACTATTCAATCCATTGATCTCATGAAATAAATCATTTATTTATTCTCCTTTCTAGTGATTTTATTAAACTGTAAAGAAGCTGGTGAACACCACGACACAGAGTCAGATAAGGCATCAAGTGAAACCGTCGAAAAAGCCGAGTTCTCCATCATAATACATGGTGGTGCTGGCACAATTCTGAAAAAAAAACATGACTCCAGAGAAAGAGGTCGCTTATAAAGCGAAACTTGAGGAGGCCATTCGCGTAGGTTATGATATTTTGAAAAATGGTGGTACCAGTTTGGATGCCGTGACTAAAACAATTAATGTCATGGAAGATTCACCATTGTTTAACGCGAGAAAAGGAGCGGTGTTCACGAATGCCGAAACCAATGAATTGGACGCCTCCATTATGGATGGAAAGACCCTTAATGCAGGAGCTTCGGCTGGAACAACCAATGTAAGAAACCCTATTGACTTAGCACGTGCCATCATGGACAATTCGCCACACGTGATGATGGCCGGAAACGGTGCTGAAAAATTTGCTGAAGAACAAGGGTTGCAACTCGTTGACCCCAACTACTTTCATACAGACAATCGGTTTAATAGTTTAAAAAGGGCCAAAGAAAGAGAAGCTATAGAATTGGATCATGATGATAAATCGGCATTTTACGACCCTACTATTAAAGACTATAAATTTGGTGCCGTTGGCTGTGCTGCTTTAGATAAAAACGGTAATCTCGCAGCAGGTACCTCAACAGGCGGTATGACCAATAAACGTTGGGGTCGCTTAGGGGATGCACCAATCATTGGCGCAGGCACCTATGCCAACAATGCTACCTGTGCAGTCTCAAGTACGGGATGGGGTGAGTTCTTTATCCGTGCGATGGTGGCACACGATATTTCTGCATTGATGGAATATAAGGGCATGAGCTTAAAAGAAGCGGCATATGAAGTTATACACGAAAAAGTCGAAGGTCTAGGTGGTGATGGAGGTATCGTCGCTGTTGATAATAATGGAAATGTGGCTATGGAATTCAATACGGCCGGAATGTATCGTGCTACAATGAATGACAAAGGCGAACTGTATATTGGCATCTATGAAAAATGGCCTTTTTAAATCATATCATAACTTAGGTTGATCGAGCAAAATACATTTTAGTCGTAAATTTTGGCGGCCTATATTCTCTTGTTAAATTAACAACCTAAAACCTACTTTTTCAGTAACTTTAAGCAAAACTATTTTCCATGAAAAAATTTATGTTTACACTGTGTGCATTACTGCTTATCTCTAGTAGTTTTGCTCAAATCAACCTTGATTACCAAAAACCTCCTAAAGAAATTCTCGATCTTGTCGATGTTCCTCGTGCTCCGAGCGTGGTTATGAATTCCGATGGAGACGAGATGCTTCTTTTGTACCGCGATAGTTATAAAGACATTGCAACGCTTTCTGAAAAAGAGCTGCGATTAGGTGGACTGCGTATCAATCCGAAAACCAATATTGGAAGTCGAACCACATATTTCAATAATGTCAAGATCAAAGCTGTTACCGAATCCGAATCACGACAGGTTACTGGACTACCAGACAACCCAAAATTGAGCAATTTTAGTTGGTCGCCTGACGAAACTAAAATGGCGCTTACCAACACTGTAGAAAATGGTGTGGAGGTATGGGTCCTGGATATTGCTGCGGCACGTGTGACAAAACTATCAACTCCAGCACTTAATGCCAATATGGGTAATCCGTTACGTTGGTTCAAAAATGGAAATAGTTTACTCGTAAAAGTCATTCCAGATTCCAGAAAGGATTTGATTGATCCCGAAGAGGCTGTTCCTACGGGCCCTACAATTTCAACAAGCGATGGGTCTAAAGCTCAAAACAGAACGTATCAAGATTTACTACAGAACCCAAATGATGTATTTAATTTTGAACAACTAGCGACATCACGTCTTATAAAACTAGATTTAAATGGGACTGTTTCTCCTTGGAAAGAAGCCGCCATGTACAGTGGTATTTCGTCTTCTCCAGATGGAAATTACTGGATGGTGACAACTTTAGAAAAGCCATTTTCCTATATCGTGCCTTACCGTCGTTTTCCGCAGACAGCTGTAGTTTATAGCACCAATGGTTTGTTAGTGAAAACGGTAAATGAAGTGCCGCTTATAGAGGAGTTACCCAAAGGATTTATGTCTGCGCGAACGGGAAAGCGCAGAATGCAATGGCGTGCCGATGTCCCAGCCACATTAGTATGGGCGGAAGTGCTTGATAATGGCGACCCAGAAGTTGATGTTGCCTTTCGCGATCAGGTTTTCATGCAAGAGGCCCCTTTTATGGAAACGCCTCAGAAAATTCTAAAAACTGTAGGTCGTTTTAGTGGTATAGAATGGGGAGATTCAAAAACGGCAGTGGCTTACGACTACTGGTGGAATACTCGAAATACGAAGGTGTATTTGTTTGACCCATCGAGTGAAGATAATACTGGCAAGATCATTACTGATCGAAATTACCAAGATGTATATAGCGATCCAGGCGATTTTGTTACACACGAAAACGACTATGGCCGCAATGTGTTGACCATTGAAAATAACGAACTCTTCCGCATGGGAGATGGGCATAGCAAGAAAGGGCAGTTTCCGTTTATTGATGCTATGAATATAAAATCGGGTAAAACGAAACGTTTATATGAGTCTGCATATACCGATAAGTTAGAAAACTTACAGCAGTCCATCGATATGAAAAAAGGCGAGATCTTAGTACGTATTGAATCGCCAACAGAGTATCCTAATTATTACCTACGTAATATTAAGAAGAAGAAATTAACACAGATTACAGAATTTGAAAACCCCTTTGCAAGCATTCAAGATGTGCATAAAGAAGTGATTACATATAAGCGAGATGATGGCTTGGAGCTTTCAGGAACGCTGTACTTGCCTATTGGTTATGACAAAGTAAAGAAAGAGAAAATGCCAATGGTGTTATGGGCGTACCCAGAAGAGTTTAAAGATAAAAATAGTGCATCACAATCGACTAAAAATGCGAACGAGTTCACCTATCCTTATTATGGATCCATGATCTATTGGGTGACACGTGGGTATGTAGTATTGGATGATGCCTCCTTTCCAATCGTAGGAGAAGGAGATGAAGAACCTAACGACAGTTTCAGGACACAACTAGTGGCCAATGGAAAAGCGGCTATTGATGCCGTTGATGAATTAGGATATATCGATAGAAATCGTGTAGGTGTTGGGGGCCACTCTTATGGTGCCTTCATGACGGCCAATTTACTATCGCACTCAAATCTTTTTGCTGCAGGGATTGCGCGCAGTGGCGCTTATAACAGAACACTCACCCCTTTTGGTTTCCAAAGTGAGGAGCGCAGTTACTGGGAAGCGCCAGAGGTATACTACAATATGTCACCATTTATGCATGCCGATAAGATGAAAACGCCCTTACTCTTGGTACATGGTGTAGCAGATAATAATTCAGGGACCTATCCACTACAAAGTGAGCGTTATTTTAACGCCCTAAAGGGATTAGGTGCAACTGCTAGATTGGTCATGCTGCCAAAAGAAAGTCATGGGTATCGTGCTAAAGAATCTGTACTCCACTTATTGTGGGAGCAAGATCAATGGTTAGAGAAATATGTAAAGAATAAGGATGCATCTGATATTATCGACCAAAAAGAAATAAAAGATTAATCATTAATTTCTAAATAAATAACCGCTCAGCGCATTGTTGGGTGGTTTTTTTTATGCCGAATCTCCAAGTTCTTGTTAAATTGTGTAACTTTCAAAAGCACAACTATTTGTAACATTTAATACGGTTTACGTACAGATAGTTAGCTAACCCAAGACTATCATCAACCTAATTTGCTTTCAACTTCAAGCAAATGATTACATTCTTTGGTCGCCTTCGCCGGCGATTTGTTATTGACACTAAACTCAGTAAGTACTTTATGTATGCAATAGGTGAAATTATTCCTGTGATTGTTGGTGTTTTGACTGCTTTACAGATTAACTACGCCAACCAAAACCTAATGATTTGCTTAAAGGCCTCCCTATGAAACTAACCAAAAAAATCGAAAAGGAAATTAAAGATCTGATGGAGGATTACTGGAACCTGTATCTGACTGGTAAAATTGAACCCTGGAGTAAGTATTTGGTGGATAACTACCGTAATATTGGAGGTACAGAGGAAGAAATATGGGACAGCAAAAAAGAGATGCTTGATTATACTTATGAGGTAATTGATCAGATGGTTGATCAGGTACAATTGAGAAATAAAACTATTCAAATCATTCCTTACGATCCCTATTTCATGGTACATGAGCTATTAGACATGTATGTTAAAGTAGACAAGGAATGGTCATTTTATGGAAAATTTAGACTATCGTCTTTAATAAAAAAATTCGGAACTGATTGGAAAGTATTACATCAGCACGGATCTTTTCCGGATTCCAAGACACAAAAAGGAGAGGCTTTTGCTGTTGATGCCCTTAAAGCCGAAAACGTAAAGCTTCAAAAAGCAGTAAAAAAACGAACTATTGAGCTAGAAGAAAAAAACTATGAACTTGAAGTTGAAGGTGCTTTAGGTCGAATTCGTGCGCAAGCAGTCGCCATGAAGGAATCTTCAGACCTGCTTGATATTGTAGTAACCATGCGTAACGAGTTTATCAAACTTGGTCATGAAGCGCATTATTTCTGGCACATGATGTGGCTTCCTTCAACATATGAAAAAGCAATGACCTCAGGCGATGGAACTCGCATTGGTTTTGTGATGGAGTTACCAAGACATATACATGGAGACATCCCACTATTGGCAAAATGGGAAAAAAGCAAGAAGTCAACCGTTGTTTACACTATGGACGTCGAAGCAACCATAGACTATGTTGATAAAATGGTCGCACTTGGTGATTTTCAGAATATAGATCCTCAGGCACCAACGCATGACGACATTCGCCATATAGGCGGACTCACCTTTATCATGGCACGCACCTCTCATGGAGAAATTGGCTATAGCTTACCAGGCGTGGTTAAAAACCCACCAAAAGAAGATCTTGACATTTTGGTGCAATTTGCAGGCGCTTTTGACCTTGCCCATCGTCGATTTTTGGATCTTCAAAAGGCTGAAAAACAGTCAAGAGAAGTACAAATTGAGTTGGCTTTAGAAAAAGTAAGAAGCAGAAGCATGGCAATGCATAAAAGTGAGGAACTCAATGAAGTCATTCTTGAAGTGCATAAGAAATTTAAGGATCTAGAGATTTCCATGGAATCTCGAGTGGCAACTGTTGTCGTATTTGATGAAAGCTCAAAAGATCATAATCAATATATAGCTTCTCCCGACGTTTCAAATATGTACATTTCAACACCCTATTTTAAACACCCTGTATTAGATGATATTGAAACTGCAAAAGAAGAAGGTTTAGATTTCTATTCCAAAGCGTATTCCTTAAAGGAAAAAAACAGCTATTTCAAGACCTTTTTCGAAACATCGAACTTTGGAATTATAGAAGGTATTGCCGAGCAAGAACAATGGGTTTTAGAAAAAAAATTTTACGCCTTTTCTCCTGCAATTCAAAAAAAATCAAGTATTGGCATTGCCGATTTTTCGGGTATTCCTTTAACAGAAACTGAGATAGATATCATAAAGCGTTTTTCCAAGGTCTTTGAACAGGCCTATATCCGTTTCCTTGACCTTCAAAAAGCAGAAGAACAAGCAAGAGAAGCACAAATTGAAACCGCTTTAGAAAAAGTAAGGAGCCGAACTATGGCCATGCAAAAAGGGGAAGAACTCCAAGATGTTGTTGTCCTGTTGTATAAAGAACTTATTGCACTTGGTGTTACCAACTTCGTTACCTGTGGTTATGTAGAAGTAAATGAAAAAACTAACAGGCAACTCACATGGGTTACAAGCCCTGGTGGAGATTCTTTAGGCTTATTTCATATTCCTCTAACAGGAGATGCCGTTTTTGACGAACGCTACGCGGCCTGGAAAAAACAACAAATCGTATTCCATCAAACAGTAGCTAGTAAAAAGCGACTTTCACATCTTGAATATGCCATTACCACATTTAATTCCAAGGAGGCAGAAGAAATGATTCTAAATCAGTTCCCTGACCCAACCGTATTTTATTGCTTTAATTTTTCACATGGATACCTACATCTGGTTGCAGGTTCCGAACTAACCAAAGAAGAAGAGTCTTTGTTAGCTAGGTTTACAAAGATATTCGAACAGACCTATGCACGTTTCCTCGACCTCAAAAAAGCAGAAGCACAAGCAAGGGAATCAGAAATTGAATTAGCATTAGAACGAGTTCGAGCCAGAAGTATGGCTATGCAAAAAAGTGAAGAGCTCAAGGAAGTCATAAAAATTGTTTATCAGCAACTCACTCATTTAAAAATTAATCTTGATCATTCAGGTTTTGTTGTTGATTATACACCTAGAGGCGATTGGCATTTTTGGATAGCCGATGAACAGGACATTCCTTCTAAAATAACGCATCCATATTTTGAGTCTGTTTGGGCAAATCAATTTAATGAAGCAAAAGAAAAAGGGGCAGACTTCTTTGCTACCAATTTGAATTTTGAAGAAAAGAACAAATTTTACAATGAGCTTTTATCATTAATTCCCGGGTTACCAAAAGCATCAAAAGATTTTTATTTAAGCTGTCCAGGTCTTGCAGCATCAACAGTATTGCTCGACAGCGTTGGACTGTACATCGAAAATTTTGAAGGCATCCCTTATACTGAAGAAGAAAATGACATCCTCATGCGTTTTGGCAAGGTGTTTCAACAAACCTATACACGTTTTCTCGATCTCCAAAAAGCCGAAGCTCAAGCTAGGGAAGCTCAGATAGAAAATGCCTTAGAAAAAGTACGTTCACGTACCATGGCCATGCAACAAAGTGATGAATTGCCAGAAGCAGCTAACAACCTCTTTTTACAAGTACAAGATTTAGGTATTCCTGCTTGGAGTGCTGGCTATTGTATTTGGCGGAACGATAAAAAAAGCGCCTGGAGCAATATGAGTAGTGAAGGTGTAATTCAAAAACCATTTGCTATACCCAATATTGGTGAAGGGTACAA
>RCND010000056.1_pt1 | contig 57673 bp, 48 predicted proteins | sample 2041351 | NCBI WGS metagenome assembly RCND01 (sample SAMN09708230, study PRJNA481090) | Marine sediment metagenome, whole genome shotgun sequencing project. | biome: marine sediment; feature: ocean; material: sediment; isolation source: Sewage treatment plant 12B marine sediment (STP12B) ... | reverse complement strand
TAATCTATGGTAGCATTGGGTCCCAGTGGAATATCGAATAAAAGCCATACGACTAAAAGCAGTATCCAGACAACAAGGAAGGCCACTGAGTAGGGCATCATGGTTGATATGATTGTTCCGATACCCGCTTTGGGTTCATATTTCTGGACAAAGGCGATGATCAGTGCAAAGAAACTCATCATGGGAGAGATCACATTGGTAACGCTGTCACCAATACGATATACAACTTGTGATAGCTCTGGCGAGTACCCCATAATCATAAACATGGGAATAAAAATGGGAGCCAGGATGGCCCATTTGGCAGAAGCACTTCCCATTAGCATATTAATAGATGCCGACAGCAAGATGAACAGGATCATCAATGGGATTAAGCCGATATCTAGCGACATTAGAAGATTAGCACCCTTCACAGCCAGGATGATCCCCAGGTTGCTCCATTTGAAATAGGCCACAAACTGGGCGGCGAAAAAGACCAGGACCAGGTAAATGGAGAGAGTCTTCATGGAGTCTCCCATACCATTTATCACATCGCTGTCGCTCTTGAATTTCCCTGTGTAAAAACCATAGGCAATTCCCATGGCACCTGCAGTGATAAAGAGCATGGCCACCACCCCCTTGATCAGGGGTGAGCTAAGAAATCCGCCATCAGCTCCTCTAAAGAATCCGTTTGCCGGGACGAGTCCGACTAATGTGATGCCCATAATCACTGCCAGGGTGATCATAGCTATGAGCAAGCCTCTTTTCTCAATGTGAGTAAGCTTTTCGAAGGATTGATCCTTTGCACTCACCACTCCATTATACGTCCCCAGTCTGGGCTCAATGAGCCTTTCTGAGATAAAGGTGCCTGTAAATGCGATTACAAAAGTAGAGGCGACCATAAAATAATAATTGGCTGTGGGATTAACATCATAGGCCGGATCGAGGATCTGCGCAGCCTCCGTGGATAGGCCCGCCAGTAAGGGGTCGACCGTTCCAAGAACCAGATTGGCACTGAATCCGCCGGATACACCAGCAAATGCTGCAGCCATCCCGGCTACAGGGTGCCTTCCCACTGCCATGAATACGACCCCCGCCAGGGGAATCAGCAAAACGTATCCCACATCGGCTGCCATATTTGAAAGAATGCCGGCAAGGACAATAACAAATGTTAGAATTTTACCAGGAGCATTTAGAACAAGAAGACGAATGAAGGCATGAATCAGGCCGCTCTGCTCCGCAATACCAATGCCCAGCATGGCTACCAGGACAATGCCCAGGGGGGCAAAACTTGTGAAATTTGTTACCATCTCCAGCAGTATCCGGTGGATACCATCGTGGGATAGTAAATTCACAGTTCTTACCACTTCTCCGGTAGCAGGATGAATAGCTTCCCAACCGAGCAGGTGCCCGAGTCCGGAAAGAAGTAGTGCAGCAAGAGCAAAGAGAGCAAAAAGTGTAGCGGGGTGGGGAAGTGCATTTCCTGCCCTTTCGGTCCAGTCCAGCATCCGCTGCAAAAGACTTCTCCTATCTGATTTACCCATATGCTCCTAGATGTAATTTACGGCTTGGTGAAAATAGGAAATCTTTTTGAACCAGATTCCCAGGGTGTATTATTAATTAAATTAGTTAATATACCACATTATAATTTATATTCATTATAATATAGTACAATAACTGCTAAACTTTAACTAACTTATATACCCAATTCCCTGTTTCACAAGCTCATTGTACCTCTTCTTGTTAAAGGAATATAGATAGGGGGCCTTATGGGCACCTCCCGTAAGTTGCTTTTCGTGTCGGTCCAGGAATCCAAGCTTCAACATTTTTTTCTGAAAATTGCCCCGGTCCAGACTTCTGCTTAGGATCTGTTCATACAGGGTCTGGAATTCCTTCATGGTGAATTTTTCAGGCAGAAGGGAATTGCCTACAGGCATATAGTTTATTCTGCTCCTTAGTTGTTCCATGGCTTTTTCCACTATCTCTTGGTGATCATACAGTAATTGTGGAAGTTGCTTAACAGGTTTCCAGGTACACTGATCGCTTAAAGCATCGGGCGTGGGGGCACATGACTGCATATCAACCAGGGAAAGATAACCTGAGCTAATAAAGCGCTGCTTGACAAAATCGAGCATCTTTTTGAATTCTATTTCTGACTTCCGGTCGACAGCAGGGAAGGTAGATTTCTTGTTCCTGTTTACATCGCCAAAGGTGTGGAACTGTTTAAGGTAAGGGAGTTTAATTCCGGTGCGCTCTTCCAGTATCCTGGTGGCAGCCTGGTCCATATCCTCATCGAGGTGAATAAACCCTCCCGGCAACATCCATAAATCATGTTCCTTTAATTTAAGGAGAAGTATTTGGAGTTGCTTAAGGTCGAAACCAATTACAACACAGTCAATGGAGACATTCGGTAAAAATAAAGAGGTATCCCCAAATCCAACTGGGGAGTGTTTTTTGTCTTTCATAATATAAAGATACAAATTAATGTGTAATTTGCACACAATATTTAAAAGTTGTAATATTACATCGAATTTTATAGGAACAAATCATGAAAAAAGCACTTAAGATTATTGGAATCATTCTAGGTTCCCTGATAGGAATTATCATCGTTATCTTCCTGGTATTTTCTGCAGGAAAAGGAAAGGCTGCAAAAGAGCTATATGCCCAGCTGGGTGAAGAAGCTCCAGAACTTACTATGGATGGCTATACTTTCCGCGACTTGAATAAGAATGGTAGCCTGGATAAATATGAAGATAGCAGAGCAGAGTTGGAATCACGTGTGGAAGATCTGCTGACTCAGATGACCCTGGAGGAGAAAGCAGGGACCATGTTTGTTTCCATGATCGGAATGACTGCCAATGGTGATCCTTATGACAAGCCCAAGATGTCCAAAGATCCAATGGATATGCTACTGGCCATAGCAGTACCGCCAGCTTCAGAGATGCTTGTAAGCAAAAAAATGAACAGCTTCAATATCCTGAACTCCTATAATCCGGATATACTTGCTCGTTTCAGCAACAATGTACAGAAGATTGCAGAGAGGATGCGTCTGGGAATTCCCATAACTATTGCTACTGATCCAAGACATGGAGCAGAAAACAATCCGGGTGCTGCTATATTTACCCCTACATTTTCGCAGTGGCCCAACCAGTTGGGACTGGCAGCCACAAGAGATACCCTTCTGGTACGTGAGTTTGGAGATATTGCGAGGCAGGAATACCGCTCTGTGGGTATAACTGTTGCCTTGCACCCCATGGCCGATCTGGCCACCGAGCCCCGCTGGGCCCGTATCAATGGTACATTTGGAGAGGATGCCCACCTATCAGCAGCCATGACTAAAGCCTATGTCCTAGGCTTTCAGGGTGATGATCTGGGTGTTCAGAGCGTGGCCTGTATGACCAAGCACTTTTCGGGTGGAGGTCCACAGCTTAACGGAGATGATCCCCACTTTGCTTATGGCAAGGAGCAGGCCTATCCCGGCGACAATTTCGACTACCATGTGATTCCCTTTACCGAAGGAGCTTTTGTGGCAAAGACCGCTCAAATTATGCCTTATTATGGTATTCCTGTTGGACAGACAACTGAGGACGTTGCATTTGCTTTTAACAAAGAAATCATCACCGATCTGCTGCGCGATTCCCTTGGATTTGATGGTGTTATTTGCACTGATTGGGGTATTATTACCGATAGTAAAATGGGTGAGGCCCGAGCCTGGGGTGTTGAAGATCTGACTTCTGCTGAGCGCTTCGCCAAGGTAATCGACGCAGGATGTGACCAATTTGGAGGAGATTTTACACCTGAAGTGATTGTGGAGATTGTGAATTCCGGAGTGATTTCTGAAGCACGTATAGATGAGTCGGTCCGCAGAATCCTCAGGGATAAATTCAGATTGGGGCTTTTTGATAATCCCTATCTGGATGAAGCTGAGGCCTTGAAAATTGCTGGAAACGAAGCATTTATGGAAAAGGGGAAAGAGGCTCAGGCCAAATCTATGGTGATCTTGAAAAATGAAGCATTGCTGCCTCTAAAGAAGGGTGTAAAGGTCTATGCTGAAGGATTCAGCAATCTTGAAGTACTGGAACCATTTGCTGAGGTAGTAAAGGCGCCAGCCGATGCAGATGTAATCGTAAAGAGGATGACTACTCCCTGGGATCCACCTAAAGGAAACAGCATGCTGGAGCGTTTCTTTCGACAGGGTAGACTCTGGTATAGCGATGAGGAGATCGCTGAGCTAAAACAGCTAGCAGATCAAAAGCCTGTTATACTGATTACCCACCTTGAACGTCCTACCGTGCTGACTGGTATAGATGAGCTTTGTGGAGCTTTGATGGCCGATTTTGGTACCTCTGATGAGGTTGCTGTGGATGTACTCTTTGGTGCAAGGAAAGCTGAAGGTAAACTTCCCTTTGAGCTTCCTTCAAGTAAGGAGGCAGTTGAGAAGCAGATGGAAGATGTACCTTATGATTCTGAGAATCCCTTATACCCCTTTGGATATGGACTTTCGTTTTAGAAACTTAGTAATATTTTTCTGGCGGGATGCAGCACAAATGAGAAAGCGAAAGATACAGAGCAGCGACTAATCTATTTTGTTTAACAGCATTACCTCCTTGCCATCTGCATCGTGGAATTTCAGCATGTTTTCGTTGATCTTCCAGCTTAATACTTCAGGTAAAGTAGCGTTGAATAGATCGGGGATTTGCATATCCATACACATCATTCTGGTTCCAGCGGCTATTCCAAAGCGTATCGTAGAATCATCCAGTTCGATGATTCCGCCGTTGAAGTTATTGCAGGCATCACTGCCCATATAACGCATTTCACCCACATTGATCTCAAGCTGGGGAAGTGGGAGACTATCTCCTTCGGACAGCAGGGTCTCTCCATTGATTTCAATGGCGATCCAGATGTCGTTGATCCTTAGCTTCAGGTCCTGCCTTTTCTCAAGGATTTCGACAAGGGTATATTCAATGGAGGAGGCATCTGCATGAAGATCAGCTGAATCGAGCTGACTCTCTTTCACAATAATTTTATAGATGTAACCGGCTTGATACTCAAATCCCTGGATAGATCCATGAAATGATTCCCAGATTGATGGATCCAGGGTCTCAGATTTTTGAATCTGCAAGCATTTCATGGGAGTTAGTCCCACACAGCTTACCTTCGTACTGTTCACCCAGTAGATATGATGATCTTGATTCTTTTCTCCTGCCCCACACGACAGAAAGAAAATGGTGCCAATTAGAAAATACAGATGTTTCATAATGCCAGTATGCATTCATTAATTGTAAGCAGTACTTACTCAAACTTATACAGGAATACAATAACTCCCTTCAAGGCATGCTTCTTGCTCCCTTTGATCTCAAGGGTGACATCCACCTCTGTTTTAGCGGTCCCCCTCAGGTTGGTAATGGCCTTCAGTTTGGTCACGATCCGCACTTCGCTGTCAACGACGACAGCCTGACCAAATTTCATGTTCTCAATCGCATAATTCACCAACATGGTGATGTTGTTTACTTCGATGGACTGGAACCAGAGGTAGGCAAGCATGGAGACGCTCAGGTAGCCATGTGCAATAGTGGATCCATATGGACTCTCCTTTTTTGCTCTTTCTACATCCACATGAATCCACTGATGATCCAGAGTAGCATCTGCAAACAGGTTGATTTGCTCTTGTGTAATCTTATGGTAGTCAGAGCTTGCCAATTCTTTACCCACGTATTGCTCAAACTCTTCGTAGCTATTGATAATTAATTTTCCCATATATATCCTTTAGGATGATAAACATAAATTTAGGCAAAGGGTTCAATCTGTCAGTTGAAGGGTGAGCCATTGCACTTTGGGATCAGCCTCAGGGGTGAGGGTGAAGTCGACCCGCAAGTTCTGTTCTTTTCCCTTGAGAAAGAAACTTCCACGCAGTTGGTTTTCCGGAATCACAGGTCCAGTGGACACAATCTCCCCCAGCTGGTTCAATAGCTCACTGGCTTCAGACATTCTTCTTTCCCTGGAGATATCCATATAGAGATTTGCTGCCACAATATCTTTTTCCAGCTCGGGATCCCAGCTTACTATCAATTGTGCCACCTGCTCTTTTCTAAGCTCCAGAATTTCAGAAACTGGCAAGATTCTGGATTTGAACAGACCCTGATCGACCAGTTTTTTTATCACCTTATAGTTGGCCTTTTTTACGATACCACCCGCATAGGTAAGATTGCTAAATGCCATGATGCCTATGCCGTGCTGCGGATAGAACATATAGTTGCTTCCGAATCCGGGAAGTCCTCCGCCATGGCCTATCTCCAAAACTCCTTCAAGGTCCTTAATGCCCCTCAGTCCATAACCATATCCCTGTATCATGGGCCTGGGATCATTCCCAAACCATTTGGTATCGCTAAGGTACCTGGGCTTGTTCAAGCTGTGCATTTCCCTGAGAGTACTTCGTTTCACGGGACCCGTTTCCGGATCACTTCTCGGTGGCCATGCTGATAGATGGCAGGTGATATATTTACTAAAATCCACGATGGAAGTGATTAGTCCGCCCATGGCTCCAAAAGCGCCATCGTGTAGCAGGGGTTCAGCTACCCATCTTTCATCTTCCCACCAGTAGCCCAAGGCCAGAAGCTCTTCAGGGACTTTGTCGTATTCCCAGAAAGTGCTGGTCATATCCAGGGGATGCAGGATATTCCTGGTAATATATTCCTGATATGGCAGGCCTGAAACAGCAGTGATTATATGCCCGAGCAGACCAAAGCCCAGGTTGCTGTACTCATAGTGAAGGGAGGGAACAGATGAAAAAGAAATTCCTTCTTCAACCTGTCCCATTAAGGCTTCATCGCTTATATCCAGGAAGCGGTCACCCCAGGGATTATCTTCCGGAAATCCTGCAGTCATGGTAAGAAGGTTGAAAATAGTAACAGGAGAGGCATCTGCAGTCAGATATGTGAGTTGTTCTAATTCAGGTATATACCTGGAGACAGGATCTGATAGAGAGAGCTTTCCCTCATCCCTCAGTTTCAGGATGGCCATGGCCGTAAAACTTTTAGTCATAGATGCAATCCTGAACAGTGAATGTTCCGTAACTGAAGAGCCGGTCTCCAAATTGGTGACTCCAGAAGCCCCAAAAAAGACTAGTGAATCATCCACCACCAGGCCATAGGCTATACCAGGCAGATGCTGATTTGCTGCGGTTTCTATATAATAGTGATGTGATTCCGCCAGGGCTAAGCCTATTTTTTGAATACGCTCCTGCTCTTTGAACAGGGGAGGGACATAGCTAGTTGAGAATTGATTGGATCGCGTAGAGCATCCGCACAGGCACAGCAGGATGATATTCAGGAAAATCAGTGGTATAGATTTCATAGTGCTGCAGCTTTGGCTTGAACTATTCAAACAATAGAGTGGGATCCAGGGGGTAGCGACCGAATAGTTTTCCGTAGATGGCCAGTCCCCCGGGCATTCCTTCATCCACCTCAAAGCGGATGTTCAGCTTTCCGTCAGGTGAATTACGAAGCAGTTCAAGTGGAATATTTGATTTTAGGAGGTAGCCATAGGAACCGGCTTCCCTGAGTCTTCCATCCTGAAGTTGAGAAAACCAGGAGAGCACTCCCCGGTGATCTGCAGGATCATCTTCCAGGTAGAAGACATCGACCACTTTGCCGTTTACTTTCACTTTTACCAGACTTGGATACTTATAGCTATCCGTCATAGGATAGGAATTGGGATTCCGACTGGGATCGAAGGTGCCCCGTCCTCGCATGTAATCTCCGCCCAGCTTACTTTTATCCTTCCAGTCCTTGCCGTGAAGTTTTTTTGCAGATGCTTCGAAAACGAGGGTGACCTTCTTCACGGTATCTAATTTCAGGGAAGCTGGAAGTTCTACATCGTAGGAGAAAAAACCTTCTCCTGCACCATTTACTTTCAAGCCATCCAGGATGTTCCACTGGCCATCGGACCATGAAGTTTCCGTGAAGGAGGAAGGTGCAAAGGGTACCCGGTGAGTTTCTTCAGGCTGATCCGGACCGGACTGTTTCCGTTCTTCCACCAGGAAGCTTGTAAAGTTCAGGTGATAGATATAGGCATTTTCGTCACGTAGCCTGAGTGTCAGGTGATATAGCCCCGGTATTTCGGGCATTCGAACAGAGAGAGGTGTCACTCTACCGTTGAAATAGGGTAGGGATTCAAGAATTTCACTTTTCAGGAATATGTGACGAAATTTTCCCTGGTAGTCTATCCCGGATAGTTCATAGTCAAGGATATAGTGATCAGGAGGAACCTGATCGGTCATCACCGACAGGAAGAGAGGAACCTTGATCAGTCCGTCGGGTCTCACAGACTGGCAGAGTTCTGATCCGGTGGACAGATACACATCACTGTGCATGTGCCGGAGCTCCATGTCTGGTATGAACTCATTAAATCCTGTATATTTCTCAGTGCGGTCAAATTTATAGTAGCCGTTCCACTCATTAATTACATCGTGATGTTCGGTGTAGAGCCATCCGGCAACCTGCGGGTGCTTCCTGAATTCATTCATCATGATATGGTAATCCCAGCTCCAGTCCACATCTCCAGTACTTCCAGTATAACCCCACACATTCCCGCATTCACTGTTGAGCATGGGGACCTTTGTCTGTTTGTTACCCCCGATAAAGTTCCATTCAGAACCTGCATAGGTATTGTCGACCACATTATCGAGAAAATCACTCCACTTATAACCAGGCAGGTAAGCGTGCCATGTATTGAGATCGGTTACGACATGATCATAGTTATTGGGTGAATTGTCCTCAATGAGCCGACTTTGATCAAGCTCTTTGGCCTGGACAAATTTCTCCCTGACCCATTCCTGGGTTTCACCTAGGTAAGCCCTCTCTTTTCCTTTGCCTGAAAAGAGCCCCCAGGTTTCATTGAACAGAACCCAGGAGAATATGGCTGGATGATTATAGTCCCGGGCAATCATCTCCCTCATGGCATATTCCCATTCCTGCCTTGCATCCTCATTGGGTTCACCCCAGAAATTTGGTACATCTGCCATAATCAGCAAACCAAGTTTATCTGCCCAGTATAGTTTGCGGGGCACTTCCACTTTAATATGAATCCGGTTGCCATTGAGGCCTATTTTTTTTGATCTGATAATTTCATCCCGCATAAATTCATCACTGGGATAGGTGTAGTACCCATCGGGGTGATATGCCTGATCAAGGCTCAGTTGCAGGTAAATTGGTCGATTGTTAAGGGCCACATAAGGCAGGTCAGTGCCAGGAAGATCCATGATGCTGATCTTACGCATGCCAAAATATGTGGAGAACTCATCAAATACGGTCTGGTTGTTGTGAAGCTGGACTTTTAGATCATAGAGGTAAGGATTGTCCAGATCCCAGAGTTGTGGGTTGGGAATTGAGACTTCAAATTCCACCTCCTGCATCCTTTTTTCAATTTTAGGTGAGGAGATCATTCCTGCCAGTTCCTTGTTGGGAAATGAGAGATTTATATAGAGGTCCTCTTCAGCACTCTGGTCCAGCACTGCGTGTACCCTTACCGAACCATTGTCAATGTCCGGAGTGAAATGTATATATTTCAGTGCAATAGATCCCCTGCTTTCCAGATAGACGGTTTGCCAGATTCCTTTGGCTTCACCATAACCCTGCTTTCCCTCCAGTTTAAAGGGGTGTGGAGTATCATCCACACGCAAAACCAGCTGATGAACCTTGCCCGGTGTGGTAAAATCACTAAGATCAAATTCAAAGGGGGTATATCCACCCTGGTGCTCACCCACAAATTCGCCATCGATCCAAATGCTGGTAAGCCAGTCACATGCTCCGATTACCAGAAATCTTCTTTTACCACTCCAGTCTTCCGGAATATTTAAGGGGCGGCTATACCAGGCCATATGAGCCAGGTCTTCCACTCCCGAAAGCTTAGAACCCCAGGGGAAAGGCACCGTTATTTCTTCCGTGAATATGGGATGGATATACCACTGTTCTTCCACTCCCACATCAAGACTGTCGAATTGAAATTCCCAGGAGCCATTAAGATTTATCCAGGAATCGCGCTGGAAATCGGGACGGGGATGCTCGGGCAGGGGGATGTCCTGTGCATGCATATTCAAACTCAGCAGGATGATGGCAAGAACCTGGGTTCCTGCAAGTCGGACTCTGTTCATTATAAAAGCTTTATTTGCAACAATAATCTAAGGATTATTCTGAAATGGCCACTCCCACATAGGAGTCGGCTGTTCCATAATAGAGAAACCACTTGGAGTTATAGTATACCAGTCCTTCGGCAAAGGTGGTCCCCGATTTATACTGACCCGTAAGCTCATGGGGTAGAGTAGGTCTTAGCAGGCAGGTATCGGAACGAAACAGAACTTCTTCGGGATTGGCAGGATCAAAAACAATTTTCCCTACCGAATAAGTTCCCCTGGGCAGATCTGGAGAGGCATCATCATTATCCGAATTTTTTCCATTATAGAGCAGTACAATGCCCTCTTCCATAATCACAGCAGGAGGACCGCACTCTGTGAGCATGCTGTCGAAATACCCTGGACGGGTTTCGATAATAGCCTTTAGTTCGCCCATATCATCCAGGGTGGGGTACCAGTCATACAGATTCTCCGACCAGGCAAGGTTGATAAATTGTTCGCCCCAGTACATCCAGTACTTGCCATCAATTTTGACGACTACCTGATTCTCACCCTCAAGCTTGGTGATAATCGAACCTGACTTGGACCAGCGATCCAGGAATTTGCCTTCATAAGCACTTGCAAATGCAGGACCCTTTTTCTCCCAGTTTATAAGATCGGTTGAGAGAGCGATGCTAAGCCTGGCCACATCCTTGTTCCAGGAAGTATAGGCCATCACATAAAGTCCATCTTTGGTCACAACCACCCTTGGGTCTTCACAGCCACCAGGGTAGTCATATTGTAGAAATTCACCACTATCGGGATAGAGAACCGGGGTGGGGTAGATCTCAAAATGAAGTCCGTCATCACTGGTGGCCAGGCCTATCCTGGAAGTACGTCCGCCAAGGATGGCCTCAGGATTGTCTTCTGCTCTGAATAACATATGGATCTTATTGTCCTTTACTATGGCAGCCGGATTGAATACATCCGCCTTCTGCCACTGAACCATTTCATTTTTAATGGGGCATAAAAATGTATAGGACGAATCGGCACTCATAATTGGATTTTCCTCGGGTTTCTGAAAATTCAGGAATGCCCCTTTGGTTTCGCTTGTGGGTTTGACGCCTGTGGTACATCCGACAGCTATGAGCAGTGCCAGGAGATAGATAAATTTTTTCATAATTTTTTGTTTTTATGCCTTATCCCAGGCCTTTTTCATAAGTTTTTTGGTGATCAGGATCCCCTCGTGCTCGCTCTTCTCCATTCCCTCGTATTCTATCCCGATGTAACCATTGTAATCAGACTTTTTTACAATCTTCATCATCCTGTAATAGTCGATCTTCGTATCCTCGCCCTGTTCATTGAAATTATAGGACTTGGCACTAACTGCTTTGGCAAAGGGAAGGAGTTCGCTTACCCCCTTATACCTGTCATATTCTTTGTCACAATCTCCCTGGGTAGTACCCCATTTGGCAGAAAGGCACCAATTCCCGAAATCCGGAAAGGACCCAAAATTAGGTCGGTTCACTTCTTTGATAATTCCTGCAATCAGGGTAGCATCAGAGCTGAAAAGTCCGTGGTTCTCAATCACAATATTGACATCTGATTTTGCAGCATAATCGGCCAGTCTGGACATTCCATCCATGATGGCCATCCGGTAGATATCCCTGTCTGCATCGCCAAAGGCATTTACTCGCATGGTAGGACATCCCAGGAGTTTAGCAACATTGACCCATTTATGGTGATTCTCTACTGATTTCAGGCGCTCTTTTTCACTGGCAGCTCCCAGGTCTCCCTCATCATCGACCATCAGTACCAGGTTTCTTACCCCGGCGTTTGCAGAACGTGATTTCATATTATTCCAGAAAGCTTCGTCATTGGCCTTGTCCGGGTACAGGCCGTTTACAAATTCAAGCGCATCAATCCCATATTTCTCCATGGCAATGGAGGCAAAATCGACCGGATCCAGGGAGCCGTCTTGAAAACTACGATGCAGTGACCACTGCGCCAGTGATATCTGAAGTGCTTTTTCCTGGGAGGTGTGTGCAAGTAAAGGGGTAGTAGCCAGGGCAGTTGCGCCCATTACACTGTTTCTGATAAACGTTCTTCTTTTCATGGGTCTTGAGATCTTATATAATTATTAATGTCGGTTTATTGAAAGTTGATAAAGTGACTTTGCGAATTGTTTTCCAAGGTCCACATATCCTTCGCTGTCGTAATGCCAGGTATCAGAGTAAAGGTAATATCGCGTAGTCCTGACAATAGAGGCACTACCATCGGTCCTGGCAAATTTCTCCTGGGCATACTGAACCAGGTCGCCATAATCCCATACTTTACCATCTTTGGGATCGTCCCACGAATCTGAGATTTTCCCTACAACCACAGGTAGGTCGTCGTATCTAAAACTTGCCCGGATCAGATCCATCAAACGCATAAGATTGAAGTAATATCTGTTTGCAATCTCCTCGTTATAACTGGCATCAGATTCACCCTGCATCCAGACGATGCCGGCAGGAACCAGAATATCTTTCCTGCCATCTCCATCTATATCGGTGTTATTCATTGCAGCGCGCACTGTCTTCAGAAAATGATCATATTGATTAATTCCTGTGCTGCCCTGATAGTCAGGTTCCCAGCAGCCAAAGCTGCCCGTGGCCATGCTATCAATGGAAGTTCCTCCGCGTGAGTATTTAATAAGGGCAATGCGTTCTCCGGGATAAAGCTTCTGCAGCTCACTGGCCATGGTGAGCTCTACACCAAAGCGATCGGAAAGTGTATTGGATTCTCCATCCGATTGAAAACCAGTTCCGTGTCCGGCCTGGAGAGGCTCCCACAATCCCAATCCGCCTTCGGAACGATCATCACCCACCGGGTTCCCATGAAAGATCCAGACATCCTCGTTGCTTTGGCTTAATGACTCAGGGAGATCTTTGTTATAGCCATAGCCATCCATATTGGATTGGCCTCCCAGGTAATAGACCCTGACGGTATCAGATCCTAGGCTCTGTGCGCTTAATGATGTTGAAAATACGACGGCAAGTGTTAAAACAACAAGTACCAGTCTGAGGTAATTGGAATTTCTCACGCTCATAGCTTAGTTTTTATACTTATTCCTCGACCTGTTTAACAAAAAGTGTGTATTCAGACTTCCATTCATCACTATCTCCAGGTTCCACAGAGATCCATATAAAGTTCTCCGGACTTAAAGTGGTACGGCATGCCCAGAATGCCATCCGGTAGAGTGGCTTATCTATCGTATAAGTAACCCCGGCACCTGATTTACGATTGATCACGGTAACCTGGTGATCCGCTACTTCGTCGCTATACCCCTTAAGCAACAGGAAAAAGGAGTCATCGCCTTCCAGATCCTTTATAAAGTTCAATTCCTTATCCTTAATCTCAACAAAGCCCTTGGGGTCATCTTCGGTGTTTATGGGGTAGGGGAAGCTGATATTGAAGGCCGTTCCGCTCTGCTCCCCATCGATCATAAAGAAATTATGGTTGAACTGATCCGTTTCAATGGCCTTTTCTCCCGTGTTCTGAAGTTTGTGTTCTATAGTAAAACCATTGTTCTTTAGCCGTATCACCTTCTGGTATATGTAACTATAACCGATATCACTATTTAACTCATGTGTAAATGAGATCCAATCATTTCCATGGTCCATAGTCCACTTACCAGAGTCCAGCAGCTTGTAAGAATTCCTGAAACTGTAGGCCTCTTCATCCGGCTTTTCAATGACACCAACGCCTATCCTGACGTACTTTCCACCTGGCTTTGCTTCCTCATATCCCAAACCTGCTTTAACATAGCCTTCAACCGGACCGGTAAGATCTTCATGAAACAGTGGATCATGTGTCTCCTTCCAATACCCAAAGTACTCATGGTCCTTGTATTTAACACTGCCTATCACTCCCGACCAGTCAAAGCGGGTAGCACGATATAAGCCATTTTCTGCATCAGGCAGGTAGAGTTTCATTTCCACTTCTTCATTTGAAATGGTCATGGATGGATATTGATCGAAATTCATGTCATTAAAAGTACAACTTCCAATGGATAGAGCCATGGCAGCTATTGATAATTGCATTACATTGTTTCTTTTCATGATCTCTGGTTTAGTGTTTAAGGAACATCAGTTTAAAAAGCTTGGGAATCAAACGCCGCTTTGTTAAAAATTCAATTCTGTCATATTTCTTTTCACTGATCAACATTTTACTGGTCAGGAACTCTGTAACCACATCAACATCCTCCGCTAAAATATCGAATACCTTCTTGTTTCTTTCCTGTTCAGCATCGCTTCCTGTGGCCATGGCTCCATTCAGGAAATCGGTTCTGACCATGCCCGGGCTAAGTATTCCTACCTGGATTTTTTCATCTTTTATTTCCTTTGAAACCGATTTAGTGAAATAATTGACAGCACGTTTGCTGGTCCCATAAAGGCTTAACTTATCCATCATCCTGCCATCACTTCCAAAACCTTCCATATTGAAGACTTTGCCATAGCCCTGATGCATAAAAAAACCAATAGCTATGCGAGTACCCAACATCAGACTTGTAATATTCACTGAAACCAAGCGTTCTATCTCGCTGCTTTCCAGTAGGTGAAAGAAATTCTGTGTCTGCGGGATGCCTGCATTGTTGATCCAGATATCGATTTTGCCGAAGAGGGACTGTGATTGATCAATAAGCTTCTGAAAAGTACCCTCATCTGTCACATCCCCAGCTACCCCAATCACTCCTGCCCCATGTTTTTTAAGTTCCTCTACAGTTAGCCTGACCTGTGCCTCATCTCTTCCATTCAGAATTACCTGGTGTCCTCTTTTGAGAAACTCCACCGCAAGTCCATGGCCGATTCCCCTGGTGCTGCCTGTAATAACAATTGTTTTTATTTCCATCCGGGCATTTCCTCTCTGCTAATTACTGCAGGATGATCATATATTTCAATAATCTGCTCCTTCGTGTTACCTTGCTTTACAAGCTCGGCCCAGGGCATAAAAAAGACCCAGCGTGGTTGTGCTTCGAGAATTTCCGGACTTGGAAGTCTGGAGCACTCTCCAATAGCCATAGGCTTATCTCCAACGATGGGGAGGATATAGTTATACCAACTTATATCATAGCCATTGTCATAGATATCAAATCCAAAAATATCCCAATATTCATTACCTGGATTATATTCTTCAAAATCCCTGCTCATATCCTGCATATCCCATACCCAGATCAAATTGCTCAGTCCTTTTGTTTTGGTAAAATAGTCATGAGTAATCCGGTACAGTTCTGCGGTTCCCTTGGGCCCTGGCCTGCCTCCCCACCAAAATAAACCCTGGTTCATCTCATGAAATGGTCTGAAGAGAACCTCTACGCCATTGTTTTTCAAATACCTGAGATAGATGGCAATATCATCCATACGGGCTTTCCATGCCTCATTCAAAGGGCTTCCCTTGGTAATCAGCTCCACCCATTGCTCATCATCCAACTGGGCGTTTAACAAACCGGGATCCCACCCGCAGGGTTCACCTTGATCCGGTGGACAGGCGTGCCACATTAGATTAATAACGGCACCTCGATCCCACTGTTTTTTTGCCTCAAGGACCATCTTCCATCTATCGTCAATATTGTCCTGCTGAAAGAGAAAATCTCCACTCCAGAGGGCTGGATATTTACCTGTAGTCTCCTTTATAAACCGGGTCCACTTGTCTGGATCAGCATTTGGCTCCTTGTTATGCTGACCAGCCAGAGTCTTCTTGCCTGATATACTCTTGATATAATCCAGTGATAGAAAAGATTGAGGATTTGAATTTGATGGCAGTTTTTGACTTGTGTGATCTACTACTATTTTCCATTCCCCATCGATCTTTCTCCAGATCAATAGGAAATGACCGCCCGGCCGGTCATGTTTCCGATCCAGTACCCAGCTTCCAGTCAGACTCACAACCAGCTCGCTTTGTTGTGTCATATCCTTTATCTGAAAGCTTAGCTTGCCCATGGTTTCCTTGTCCGGATAGCCTCTCTTATAATTATCAAGTGTCTGTTGCCACCCCCTGGTGATTCCATTTGCTCCGCCAAACTGCAATTCTTCAGAATCCCAGTAAGCCTTCATAAAAGCATCAATATCTCCCTTGTTCCAGTCTGCTTCCTGCTGGAAAAAGACCTTCTTGATTTCCTCAAAGTCTTTGTTGCTTTCCTGAGCCTGAATAAGTGTGCTAAAAGAGATCAGGCAGATCATCTGCATCAGTATAATGCCTGGCAATTTTCGAATTTTCATTCTTCAAGTATTAATAGTGCATTTGCCACAGGCCGTTCGCCTGCTTTATCACAAGGTATATTTACAACTCCTGTATTTTCCATCCACATGCATGTAGAACCTCCTCCATCCAGGTTAATTGCATCTGTGCAGCCCAGACCCAGCAAGTACTCTTGTACTTCAATCAGGCTCATTCCATATGCCTGTTCTGATCTGCCATCAATGGTCATGAAGATGATTGATTCTTCGGTGATACCAACACAGGTTCTGGGATGACGCATAGAGGCAAATTTCATATCCGGTAGTTTTTGAGCCAATGAATCGCTGATCAGTAAAGGACCAGAAACCATCACGAAGCTTTCTCTTTTTGAGTCTTCATAAAACTGCTCTTTGTTTGCAGATTCTATTTCCAATGTATGGTTTTTATTCAGAATTAGTGCACCATTAATTAAACTATCAGGCACTGCCCATTTTAATTCTGATGACCTGGTTCTGCTGATCACAGAATCACTTATTTCAAAGTAGGTCACACTGCCTCCAAGATCCATATCAAAAAAGCCACCGTTGATTGCTGCAACTGCATTTCTGGTTTCTGCAATCTGGCTTGGTTTTAATAATTCAGAGCTTTGATAGGCAAAATCGATACTGTATCTATGGAGAGATTCTTTATCCAAGAACAAGAGAGAAATTCTCTGTGGACTGTTAAACAGGGTATCTGATACTTCTTGAACAAAACGAAGCTCAGCAGATTGGCAGGAGCTAAAAAATGCCAGAAGAAAAAAGTTGAGAATAAAAAGGACTGCGAATTTCATTAAATCTGACTATTCATTCTTACTCCCACTTAAAATCCCAGATGGCTTCAACTCCGCGCAGATATTTCACAAAGTAGTTCCATCGTGTTTTTGTAAAATATTTCTGATGCGCACCCTGATATCCATGCCGTTGACTGGGCAGGATCAGCATATCAAATTGCTTATCAGCCTTAATTAGTGCTTCAGCAAGCTTAAATGTAGCCGATGGATTAACGTTCTCATCAATGCCCCCATGTGTTATAAGCAGCTTTCCTTTTAAGTTACCGGCCATGGTGATGTTTGATTGCAGGTGATAGGCAGAGTCTACCGGCCATCCCATATACATTTCCGGCCACCAGGCCTTTTCCATTCTATGATCATGGTCGGCCGAACTCGCTACTGCAACTTTATAAAAATCAGGATATGCCAACAAGGCATGTGCAGCATCATAACCTCCTGCCGAATGTCCGAATATCCCAACACGTGTTGTGTCAATCCAGCTATACCGTTCACCCAGCTGACGAATAGCACCCACATGATCTTCCAGATTTCCACCAAGGTTCTTATAAGAGTAGTTGTGGAATTGTTTTGAACGGCCCGACGATCCGAGTCCGTCTACTACAATGGCCACAAAGCCCAGCTCAGCATATGATTGAAGTAGGAATGCTCTTGAAAAGACGGTAGGGAAGAGCTGAGTATGCGGCCCTGTATAACTGAGTTCCAGGATGGGGTATTTTTTTTCAGGATCAAAATTACTTGGTTTCCAGAGAGTACCATAAAGGATGGTTTCACCGTCACGTGCCAGTGCAGTAAATATCTCTGGCGGAGTCCATCCATCCAAGAGGCTTACATCTGCATGCCCCAGTTCCATAATTATTTCACCTGATTCCAGGTCCCTCAAGGCCGTAGTGGTCTCTACATTAACTGTGGAAAGATTATCAATAAAGTAAGACCCGTCAGGCGAGATGCTGATTCTGTGATTGCAATCTTCTTCACTTAGCAATTTCAGATCTCCACCATTGAAGGAAACGCTGTAAAGATGCTGATAGTAAGGATTCTGATCCTTCACTTTACCAGAAGCAAGGAAATAAATTAACTCTTGCTCTTCATCAATTCTTTCGATGCTGTTTATATAGAAATCCCCATGGGTGATCCTGTTCTCAATTTTGGTTTCCAGGTCAAGACTATATAATTGTCGCCAGCCACTTTTCTCGGACAGGAAAAACAGAAGTCCACTCTTTTCAGCAAACTCATGAGTGAAGTTGTCAATATTGGTTGAGCTGGATTCCGAATACAGGGTTTCAATACGCTCTGTATGAAGATCGAAAGTGTATATGCTGTAATCTTGAAAGCCCCTGTTGGACCTGCTCAGGTAAACCTTGCCAGGGGTACTGGACCACTCGATATATACATCATTTATATGCGTACTTCTGGGCAAATCAGGCTTGATCTCGGCGCCAGTATTCACATTAAAGAATACCGGCTCCATATAGACCATTGTTGTATCGCCGGGAGATCCGCGATAGTAGGAGAGTAGTCTGGGCCTGTAAAGGGTATCCACACTCCAGTCGAGCAGGTACATTTTTTGCGCACTCCGGAGATCACATATATTCGTCTGAATCCATTCGCTATCTTCAGACCAACTCACATCAAAGTGTTCGGGTCGCTCCCCATTTTCACCCTCCATAATATCGTACCACCCGTATCTGGATGCATATTCGTATCCTTTTTTTCCTGAGGAACTGAGCTGCTTATCATTATTGTTAAGCTCAGATTTAACAAAAAGATTATAGTCTTTTTGATATGCAATCCACTTTTTGTCAGGAGAAGCCTCCTCTTTTCTGTTAAGCTCCTTCTTATGAGGTGCACTTAATGTATAGGTATCGGTATTCAGAACAAAAGTCTTCTTCTCAGCACTTATTAACAGTTCTTTGGTATTCCTGTATTCGACTTTAGTGAGTGGCAGCATATCTGCCTTCAATTCAGAACCCAGGGAATCGGAAAGAATCGCAGCCAGCTTCTGATGATCAAAAAGATCAGATTTAAGCCTACCGGGTAGGGTTATCTTATGGTAGCTCTTTTTTTTGGGACTTTGATGAACATACCACAGCCCGGTGCTGTCGGGAAACCAGTTTGGCTGAATATGCAGGTTAAACGCCTTCTTGTTATTGAGGTTTTCCCCGAGGAAGCTTACAGCACGACTGTAATCATCTAAGGATATACTATCCTGGCTTGCAAGTATTTGAGGAATGAAGAGGGCAAAGGCCAGTAATAATTTTGGAGCTTTCATATTAAAATGTTCAAATTATCTAGGGTCATCTTCAGTAATTGCATATAGATAACCATCCCTCCACTCTCCGCGGATGGGAAGTATTTTTCGCCTTAAGCCTTCCCGAACCATGCCTGATTTCTCCAGGACATTAATGGAGGCAGCATTCTCCGTATCTGCACCTGCCTCTACTTTATGCAGCTTCAAAACTTCAAAGCCGGTCTCGATTAACATTTTTGAGACTTCGGTGGCATACCCTTTTCCCCAGTATGCAGGTGCTAATTTGAAGGTATAGTCTTTTCTGGGAGTAATTCCCTGTGCTGCTATTATCGGCTCTACCAGTTTTCTAGTTTCTTCCAGATTCACAGGAATCCTCTTCAGTGATGGTGATCAGGACAAGCCTGCTTGTTTCAATTTCCATTAAATTGCTTTAATCTTCTAATTGGAAGTCGATTGTGGAAACCACCCGGACGATCTTAATCTGAGGGGTATTTTCATCCCTGTCATTGATGGTGAAAAGGCCCTGTCTCGCCATCCTGATTTCCCCGACCTGGGAATCTGAATCACGTGCAAACTTTTCCGCAACCTCCCTGGCATTTTTGGTCGCCTCTTCAATCATTGAAGGCTTTAGCTCATTTAATCCTGTGAAAATATACTCTACGGGTCTCCAGGTATTTTTTGACCCAAGCAAAATACCTTTTGACATAAGTTCGAGGGATTCAGAAAGCGCTTTTTGAAGTTTGTTAATGTCATTGGTTCTGACTGTAAATTCGGATTTAGCCAGGTATCTGAATGGATTATTCTGATAATTGTTATTGTACATATCAGCACGGGAATCACTGATGTTTGTACTTCCTTTTGTCAATTCATTTTTATCAAAACCCTGCGCAATAAAGAAGTTGTATACTTCAGTATTTTGCTTTTCAATATTACTTTTCAGGCTAAGTAGATCATTTGCAGTAAGAGTGATGTTTATGGGCCAGACGGCCAGATCAGCTTTTACTTCACGTGTCGAAAGACCTTTGACCTGAACATAGTGGTCATATTTCTTTCCCGTTTTATGCATGTTTCCCACAAAGAATCCTGCAACTATTATAGAAGCACAGATTGCCACGATTTTTATCCAATCAAGTTTCATCGGTTTTTTGTTTTATTGATTTGATACAATTTACTGTTTTTTTTGAGATTTTTTTCAAGCTGCATAAACCATTCGACATCATTGTTGTTATAGGCATACAGACAATTACTAAGAACCCAATATTTTAAAAAAAATCTTTCAAAAATGAAAAAGTCAATTTTATTGTTCAGCCTGCTAATGGCGTGTTTTTCTGTGTTTTCCCAATCAAATTTAGAGGAAGTCGAATTGTACCAATCAATTTTTGGAATGGAGAAAAAAGCCATTGTCTCTTCCTTTATATCGCTCGAGGGCGAAGCATCCAATGCTTTCTGGAGTCAGTATGATGAATATGAAACAGCTCGCAAGGCAAATGGACAGAAGAGACTTGAATTACTGAGTAAGTATGCCAATTCATATCTTAATCTGGACGATGTAACAACCGATGCTCTTGTTGCTGAAAGTATGAAAATAACCAAGGAACATACTAAACTTATAAATAAGTATTATAAGAGCATGAAAAAAGCTGCAGGCTCAAAAGCTGCGGCACAATTCTTTCAACTTGAAAATTATTTTCATGGTGTTGTTCGCACCAGCTTAATGGAAGAAATTCCCTTTATTGGCGAATTTGGTTTATAGCTAAGCACTTATTGTTTGCTATGCTTGCATCTACTTGAGTTCAAAATCTACCACCACTGGCAAATGGTCTGATAAGATAAGGGCCGTATCACTTGTGATAATTTCTGCTCTGGTAACTTGTATTGCCAGGTTTTTAGAGGCGAAAATATAATCCAGTCTCCGTTGATCCCCATGTTCGCCTTCTTTTTCTATCAGGGTAGGAAAGCTGCCCGGAAACTTATAAGCGGAGTTACGCAAACTGGCCTCAAGATCAACAAGCCCATAGTCCAGGACATCCTGGATTACTGTATAATCAAGCTCTCCTTTATTCAGGTTGTTTTCTTCATACATCAAATCACGCTCCTTGAAAAAAGGCCCCAGCCTGCCATGGGAATAATAGATGGAATCGAGTGGGGAAAAAGTATTAAAGTCCCCGGCTAAAATTACTTTCGAGTTTGCTGGTAGTGTTTTAATATCCTTCAGGATCTGATTGATTTCACTCTTCCTGGTTTCCCAGTTGGAGGGATGTAAATGAATCACATAGTAATAGATGTCCTTGATTCTTACCCTTAACAGGCCATGATGGAAGCCTTGTGTTACTCGCTGTACATCTTCAATAGGAAATCGTGAAGTAATGCCGGTTGGAAATCCTTCTTCTTTTAGTAATACACTATAAGCATGGCCATAGCTCTTTGCGTCTTCCGCTAATTTTTCATGGGTATACTCATTGAGTTCCTGTAGAGATACAATATCTGCATGTTGTCCAGTCATCCATGCAATCCAGCTCTCTTTTCTTTCTGGCTCCTTGGTAAATCCATACCAGACATTGTGGGAAATGATTCTAAGATTTGAGGATTCCTTAACAGACTCATTTTTCCCTTGAGGTTTAGAATATCTCCACCCTTTCTTGAGTTGTTGAGACAAGGCTTTAACAAGATCCTTGTGTTCAGGATCGGCAGCTATGTTTATATTTTCCTGTGGATCAATCTGATGGTCGAATAGCTCATTAACTAAAAGACTGCCCGCTCTTTTCTCCTCTTTTATCCACCTGTACCACTCCACATACCGGTAACGGTCTGTCCGAATGGCATAGCCCATTTGTTCTCCCTCAACCGTAGTGGTGCGACCAAAGCGACCTAAAAGGAACTGACTATAGGCAGCAGTTTTCCACTCCTGATCAGGATCAGATAACAAGGGGACCAGGCTTGTTCCCTGTAAATGGTCAGAAACAGGGAAATTCGCCATTTCGCACAGGGTAGGATAGATATCCACAAATTCAGTCAGTGCATTGCTATGTTGTCCTTTTGCTTTCACCCCAGCTCCGCTAATAATCAGGGGAACACGGGTGTCAATTTCATAGTTTGTTTGTTTGCACCAACCGTTATGCTCTCCCAGTTTCCAGCCATGATCGCCCCAGAGTACAACAATGGTGTTCTCTGCTAATCCAAGCCTCTCCAGCTCATCAATGAGTCTTCCGATTTGTGCATCCGTATAGGAAACACTGGCATAATAGCCATGCTTTATCTCTCTTTGCCGTTGTTCATCCCAGGGTTCTTCATTGGGCAGGGGGAGGTCATGGGAATCAGAATAACCGCGAAGCTCTGCTTCGCCATGAACAAGGTAAGCCGGGCTCCCTTCTGGTATAAATTGATTTTCAGCCAGAGGTATTTCACTTCGATCATATAGGTCCCAGTATTTTTTAGGGGCATTGAAGGGGAGGTGGGGCCTGTAATAGCCAACTGAAAGGAAGAAAGGCCTGCCTTCGGATTTTAACTCCTGCAGGATCTCTATTGCCCGTGTGGTCTGAGCCCCGTCATAATATGCATCATCATCCACATCTGCATTCTCAGTGGCATTTGCTTTCACATACCAGTGTCCCAACTGATCAATCCTGGATCTCCCCTCGGCCTTTAATTGCTGAATCTTCATTTGTTGGATCTCCAGGTTTTCTTCATTGGCATAGACGGCATCCGGATCAAAAGGAAAACCCTCTATATTCTCTGGAGTAATGGACCATGATATGGTATCCGGATCGTTGTTATGAAAAATCTTACCCAGGGCAATGCTTGTATATCCTTGCTGCTTGAAATATTGGGGAAGGGTAACCACGTCGGGTACATTATCCCTGAAGTCTGTTTTCAGATCCCAGACCTGAATGGAGTCAGGACGAAGACCGGTAAGGAGGCTGGCTCTTGATGGATTACACACTGCCTGCTGGCAATAGGCCCGCATAAAGGTAACTCCTTGCCTGGCGAGACGATCCATGTTCGGTGTTTTTACAAACGCATCTCCGTAGGCTCCAAACTCTGGGCGAAGGTCATCTACCGGGATGAATAGGATATTTGGCAATGGCCTTACCTGCTCGTTTTTTGCATTCTTTGTGGTACACGAGAAGAAAATCAAGATTAAAAGAGCTAGTAGCGGTAATGACCGAAAATCTCTAAGATGTCTCATTAGTTTGATATTTGGGTTGATATCATTTCATGTGTTATTATTCACATATTCCTGTGTCCATGGGCATAGGGCCATACACAACAAACATGATTTGCAAAGGTAGACATCTACCAATTCATCCCTGTGGATCTCCTTTCTCCACTCAGGTCCCTTTATTGCGTTGACCGGACAAATATCTATGCAAATACTGCAATCCCCACATTGTGAGCTGACAGGAGAATAGAGTACTGTCTTTAATGGAGCATCAGTTAAGACGGTACACATGCTGATGGCGCTTCCAAATTCAGGACTTACCAGAAGGTTGTGTTTGCCAATCCAACCCAGTCCAGCCAGTCCAGCAATGGTTTTATGGGGCAGGAGTGTGGTTAAGGTGCTTTCATTATAGTCGCCAGTGGAAAAGAGACTATCTTCTGACTGAGAATATGCGGAATATCCCTTTGAGGAGAGATAATCTGTCATATAATCAGCCAGCTGGTCAGTTTTAGCCTCTGTTGCGTGAAATTCATCCGCATCAATGTGCTTGCTCTTGGAAATTCTTTTTATGTAATCTGGCGTAAGTTTGATTCCTATTAATAAGGCATTGGGATATCCTTTGTTTTGTCGATGGGATACTTGCGATAGATCTATACAGGAAACAATATCAGCACCACGATTTCTTAATTCAGATTCAAGTTCAGCTTCTAAAGTCATTTGATATCCAGCCGTTTGTTACTTTACCTCCTCCTCAAACTTTCAATTTTTGTAATCTGAGTTGATAATTTCTCTTATACCATCTATATATGGAGTGACTTCAAAATCAAAGTGATTGTTGAACTTGTCAGAGCTAAAGATATATTCTCTGTCGTATTGATACATCATTTCAGGCATTTCTCTCAGAATAGGATTAAAAAGTCCCAGTAAGTTCACTATAAACTTTGTGGCAACTTGATATTTAGGTAAGACTCCCATCTCACTGGCAATGGTATCAATCCATTCCCGGCCGGTAAAGGGATTTTCCGCTGTTGGTAAATGCCAGACTTGATTATATGCTTTTTCAGAATTACCAAGTAGTGCAGTTGCTTTACCGGCATCAGGTGTATAGGTATAGGAGTGCTTAAAATTTAATGAGGCCATCCAATTTGCTTTTTTCCCCTTGCTGAGTGGATTAAAAACAGTCTCTGTCAACACACTGGTGTTTTTTATACCAGGGCCATAAAAATCTGCTGACCGAGCAATAAGAGCAGTTAGTTTATCTTCTTTAACCTTGTCCATTATCATGTCTGCTATCTCAGCGCGTACTTTTCCCTTTTTGCTAGGAGGGTTACTTGGCGTTTCCTCAGTCATACCATCCAAATAGTCAGGGTCATACATGTAAATATTATCAAAGAATACCAATTTGCTCTTGAATTCCATGCAGGCATCAATTACATTTTTTATGAACACTGGCCAGCTTTGTTTCCAGGTTTTATAAGCATATGGAAATCCCACTGTGACATAAACAATGGATGAACCTTCTACTGCCTCTCGAACATCCCTTGGATTCAAAAGGTCTGCTGGAAAAAGTTCATCTGTTTCATTTACCTTTTTAGGATTTCTGCTTACTAACCTTATGTCTGTCGAGTATTCATTTAAAGCCTTTGCAAGTTCAATCCCAATTGCTCCTCCTGATCCTAGTATTGTTTGCATATAATTTCCTTTCTATTTATTTATAGATCTGTTTCAAAGCTTCTTCCACTTCAGTTACAGGGCGTGCGCATGTTTTATCCTGGCACACATAAATAGTGGTTTGACCTTCTACTAATTTTCCTTCAAGCAAGGATAACCTTCCTTCATCTATTCCACCTGACAATAATACATTGGGCAGATAATGCTTGTTGAATTCTTTTCTTTTGCTTTCAAAATTGTCTCCTAAAATTGCCACTTCGTAGGGCGGACTGGCAAACCAACTCATCAAAACGTCCCAGTTTGCATAATAGGCGCCACCTTTTATTGCATTTTGCTTCACATTGTTCAGCATCTTTTTCGACATGTTGATGTAATCATCGCTGTAGAAATAATTTCCCAGTAGGAATAAATTTTTTGCCATTTCAGAATTGGAAGCGGGAATTACATTATCGGTGACCTCCATTTTCCTGGCTATAAGGCCTGGATCAAGATCTGAGGTGTAATAAAACATTCCGCTTGATTGGTCATAAAAATGATCAATAGTATATTCCGCCAAATGCTTTGCATCTTCTAAGAACTTTTCATCAAATGTGGTCTGATACAAAGAAATAAATGCCCCAATGGTAAAGGCATAGTCATCCAGGAATGCGTTGATAGAAGCCTTGCCATTTTTATAGTTTCGATATAGTCTATTATCCGGCTGTTTGATTTTCGTGTTTATGAAACTGGCATTTTGCAATGCTATCTCTAAATAGTCCTTATTATCTAAAACATTATACGCATCAATGTAGCCCTTCAGCATAAGTGCATTCCACGATGTGATAATCTTATCATCAAGTCCAGGCGGAATCCGCTTTTCTCTTTCCTTCAGTAATATATTTTTTGCCTTTGTAAGCTGAAGGCTTAGATCGCTTTCAGTGAGATTATGTTTATTTGCAATCTTACGATCATTCCCGGATTTATATAAAATATTCTGAGCATCCTCCCAATTTCCTTTTTCTTCAACATTGTAATAATCAATGATTAAAGCTGCATCGTCTCCCAGTACCTGCTGCAGTTCATCCTGTGTCCAGACATAATACTTCCCTTCTTCTCCTTCACTGTCGGCGTCTAAGGAGGAAAAAAAGCCACCCTCATCTGAACTTAGTTCTCTTTGAATGAAATCCAGGGTCTCCTTTATAATGACTTTGTAGTAATCGTCCCTGGTTTGTTTGTATGCAGATGAATACAAGCTTACAAGTTGTGCATTATCATAGAGCATTTTCTCAAAATGAGGTGCTTTCCAATAGGCATCGACAGAATATCGTGCAAATCCACCTCCAATTTGGTCATATATACCTCCATCGGCCATTTTATCTAATGTCAATGTAACCGCTCTCAGGGCAGCTTTATTTTGAACGAGATAGTTGTAGTGTAGCAGAAATTGGTAGCCAACAGGTAATGGGAATTTTGGAGCACCTTTATGTCCCCCCTGAACATAATCAATATGATTTTCCCAGGTGGCAAAAGTATCATCCAGGTCCTTTATTGAAAATTCCGCTTCTTCTGTATTCAAATAAATCATCTCACTTGACTGGACTCCTTCTGTGAGAGCTATGGCTTGTTGTTCTGCTTTATCAGGATGTTCTTTTACAAAGGCCGATACTTTTGTAAGCATATCAATCCATTGTTCACTTGTAAAATAAGTGCCACCATAAACAGGCCGTCCATCAGGCAGGGCTATACAGTTGAGTGGCCAGCCTCCTCTGCCATCAATCAATTGAACGGCGTTCATATATACCTGGTCAATATCAGGTCGTTCCTCTCTATCCACTTTTATAGAAACAAAATGCTCATTCATATATCTTGCAACTTCTTCGTTTTCAAAACTTTCATGTTCCATTACATGACACCAATGGCACGCTGCATAACCAATACTTATAATAATTAATTTATTTTCTTTTTGAGCTTTATCCAATGCTTCCCTTCCCCAGGGATACCAGTTCACAGGATTATGGGCATGCTGTAACAAATAGGGACTGCTCTCATGAATGAGTTGGTTGGTATATTTGTGCTCAGAAGTATTCATATTCACCTTTGTATTTTGAGCTTGACTGCAAGAAGCAAGTGAGAATAAATAAATAAACAGAATGGAATATATGTTTTTCATAGTCGCTAACACTTTAACAGAATTAAAGCGATTTAGTTTAGCGCCCTGGGCAGGTATAGTTTAATCAAGCTCTCTTATCATAATGTTTCTAAATGAAACTTTGCCGGGGTGGTCCTGAAAACAAATATGACCTTTCGAAAACTTACCATAGTCATACCATCGGGCATCGCCGAGGTATTCAGCATCTTCAGGCCTGCTAAACTTGCTGGTGAGAACCATAGCATCCCATTCTGGTCCTTGAAGTGGAAATGAATTAATTAGAACATCATTAAGTATTACTTCACCACGATTAGCATTGTAATCAATAAGAATGTGATAAGAGTTCCATTGCTCAGATGGTCTGGCCACATTTGTTTTTGCAGGAGCGGATAAATCATATAAGGCTCCAACAAAATGTTTACGGGCCTCCAAATCCTCTCTGGCATTATTTACTTCAATCTCTCCTCCGAGGGCTATATTGGGGTCGTCATATATGGCAGGATCTAAAATCTGGATTTCTGGTCCTGTTTGATATGGGTAGTTATATTTTTCATCTTCTTGCACGCCCCACATAAATCCGCTATTTCCGCCGGGGATAATCCTCCAATCAAACTTTATTTCAAAATTCCTGTAAATTTTGTTAGACAACAAGCTTGCATCTCCTTCGCCCGATTCCATATCTGATAAACCATTAAAAATCAAGGTCTGATCTTTAACGATCCAACCTGTCTTAGCTCCATTGTCCTGGAATATATGCCAGCCTTCCAGAGAGTCGTCAACAAGTAATGCTTTCCATTCGGGATTTGTATTAGTACAGTTTGTAAGTAAAACTATCAACAGTAAGTTTAGCAGGAGAGTCTTCTTCATAGCTTAGCTTTAGTATATGACCAAATTTAGGAAGAAATATGCAGCACGTACTATTAATTTCTTAATAAGTAGTTGATATCTAAGAGGAGCTTAAACAGGCCCGGGGGAGCATATTTATATATCTTACAAATATCAATTATCTTTACAGCTTCAAATTGAGGAATAGATGAGTGAGAATAGGGAGCAAGTATATGAAAATGAAGAGTTTCAGGTACTGCTAAGGAAGTATGAGGATATGAGGAGCGGTACGCAGTCAATCTTCTTTGATGTGGAGGAGTTTGAACAGATTATCGATTATTACCTGGACGATTTTCAGTATGATGAGGCGAGAGAAGCAGCAAACCTAGGTAAAAGGCAGCATCCGGCTTCGGTTGAGATCAAATACAAATTCATCCATATTTTTATTGAGCAGGGACAGCCTAAAAAAGCGCTTGCCCTGCTGGATGAAATCCCGGTATGGGAGGAAAACAATCCTGAACGTTATTTTCTGAAAGGGACCGCACTTTGTCTCACGGGAAAGCTGAAGGAGTCAGAAGCTCAATTCGACAGGGGACTGGAACTTTCTGGCAATGAGACTTTTGAGGCCTTGATTAATATCTCCATCGCCTTTGAAAATGTGCGGCATTTTGAGCAGGCAGTAAAGTACCTGATCCAGGCCTATCATCAACAACCGGAGAACCTTTCGGTACTCTATGACCTGGGCTACTTTTACGACCGCCTGCATAAGTTTGACGAGAGCCTGAAATACTATCAGCAGTACCTTGATCTGGATCCCTATTCAGATAACGTCTGGTATAATCTGGGTATTGTTTATCATAAACTGGAGAGCTTTGAAAATGCCGTAGAGTCATATGATTTCTCCATTGCTCTTAATCCTGACTATGCTTCATCTTATTTCAACAAGGCCAGTGTCTGGGTGAATGCAGGGAACTTTGAAAAAGCCATTGCATCCTACAGGGAGTTTCTTGAGGTGGAGCCGGAAAGCACACAGGCCTACTGCTATATGGGCGATTGTTATGAACAAATGAATCGGCTGGAAGATGCTCTTGGGGCCTTCCGCAGAGTGATTGAACTGGATAACAGCGATCCAGAGGGTTGGTTTGGGGCAGGAATGATCTATCATCGTCTGGGGAGTCAGCAGGAAGCAATCACCTACATTCTAAAGGCCATCGAATTTGATAATAAGAACCTCGATTACTGGATCAATCTGGGATATGCCAACGAAGATGCGGGGCACACTGATGAGGCCATCAAGTGTTACTCATATGTAACACGTACCGATGCTAAAGATCTGGATGGTTGGGGTGCATTGACAGGGCTCCTCATGAAGGAGGGACAATACGAAATTGCCCTGGGTTTTTTACGCGAGGCTTTTGTTCACCATACCGAAGATGCGGGAATAAAAATGAAGATGGCGGTTTGCCATCTGAAAGAGGGAGATAAGGAACTTTCCGTGAAATTTCTTAATGAAGCCCTTGAGGCAAACAGTGATCTTGAATCAGAATTCTCCTACTTTTTTCCTGAAGGTGTCAGAGATCCTGATATAGAGCACATTATCCAACATTACAAAAAGTAAGATCTTATGAATTTTCCAATAACACATGTTCCTGAAAGAACTACGGGTAAACGCGATTTCGGTCTAACCATGATGATGGATAAAGGTTTGAGTCTGAAAGAATCTGAAAACTTTATCGAATCCAGTGCACCCTATACCGACCTGGTAAAGTTCGGATTTGGAACAGCACTGATTACCCGCGATCTGAAAGAGAAGGTGAAACTCTACCAGTCGGCCGGATTAAAACCCTATTTCGGAGGAACCCTCTTTGAAATGTTCTATGTGCGTGGTGAGTTTGATGCTTACAGAAAGTTTGTGTCTGAATCGGGACTGGGCTATGTGGAAGTATCGGATGGTACCATTAAAATGGATCATGATGAGAAACTGGAATGTATTTCCATTCTTGCTAAAGATTTTGAGGTGCTTTCTGAAATCGGTAGCAAAATAAAAGGAGTGGAGCTATCTAATGATATTTGGGTCTCGCATATGAAAACGGAGCTTGAAACCGGGGCATGGAAAGTAATTGCCGAAGCCAGGGAGAGCGGCACCATTGGGATCTATGAGTCCGATGGTTCAGCCAACAGGGAACTGATTGATGACATCATGAAAGAGATTTCAGTAAATGATGTATTGTGGGAGGCCCCTCTTAAGGCCCAGCAGACAATGTTTATTCAGCTGATTGGAGCCAATGTAAACCTGGGGAACATTGCTCCTAACGAAGTGGTCTCCTTAGAGGCACTTCGATGTGGCATGCGAGGAGACACATTCTTTGATGTATTGCCCGAGGAGTTTCACACCAGAAAACAATAGGTTTTGAAGAAAAATGCAGCAAGGTATCTGAGCCTGGTACTCAAGGGAATGGGCATGGGAGCAGCAGATGTGGTGCCAGGAGTATCCGGGGGAACCATTGCATTTATTACTGGAATCTACGAGGAGCTGATTAATTCCATTAAGGGAATTAACCTGAAGGCCATCAAGCTGTTCTTTACAGGCCGGTGGTATTCCTTCTGGAAACAGATCAATGGAAATTTCCTGCTGGCCGTATTTTCAGGGATCGCTATCTCGGTTCTATCTCTGGCCAAGGTGCTGGAATATCTGCTGGAAAACAAGCCTATTTTGATATGGTCCTTCTTTTTCGGATTGGTGCTGGCATCCTCTTATGTAGTTTCCCGTAAGATAACGCGCTGGCAATATCCCAAAGTAATTGCGCTAGTTGCTGGGATCGGTATCGCTTTCTATATTACCAGTGTCACTCCCACCACAACCACCGATGCCTCCTGGTTTGTTATCCTTTCGGGCGGATTGGCCTCTTGCGCCATGATCCTGCCAGGGATTTCAGGTAGCTTTATCTTATTGCTACTTGGTAAATACAGCTTTGCTCTTCATGCCGTTAACGAACGAATAATTCTCGATCTCCTTTTATTGGGAGTTGGAGCAGTGACCGGGCTTATTCTCTTTGCAAACCTGCTCTCCTGGCTACTTAAAAAATACCACGATATCACCATTGCAGTGCTCGTTGGATTTATGATCGGATCCTTGAATAAGATATGGCCCTGGAAAGAGACCGTGAAGAGCATCATAGTTGAAGGTGAGCTCAGGCCACTGGTGGAGAAAAACATCCTGCCTTCTATTGGGAATCCGGGCGATCAGTTTTGGATGGCAATGCTAATGGCTGCTGCCGGTATTGCATTGATTCTTGTTGTGGAGATCGGACTGACCAGGAACAAAAAATCCAGCTAAGATGCGTCAGTTTGGACTGATCGGATATCCATTGGGACACAGTTTTTCAGCCTCCTTCTTTGCTAAAAAGTTCAGGGAAGAGGAGATAGATGCCGAATACAGAAATTTCCCTCTGCAGACTATAAAGGAGTTCAAAGATCTGGTAAAACAAGAAAAGGACCTGGCGGGATTAAATGTGACGGTCCCTTACAAACAGGAGATTATACCCTACCTTGATTTACTGAGCCCCACAGCTAAGGCAATCAGGGCGGTAAACACCATTTCTTTCAGAAGGAGTGAGAGCAAGATGAAACTTGTGGGTGACAATACTGATGTAATTGGCTTCAGGAGATCCCTTGAACAACATCTGAAATCTCACCACACTTCAGCACTGGTGCTGGGAACAGGAGGATCTTCTAAAGCAGTTCTACATGTACTTGAGCTCTTGGACATCACTTACACCAGGGTGAGCCGCAGTGCTGGGGACAAACGAATTAATTATGGGGAGCTTAGCGGGGATCTGGTGAATAAAACAACTTTAATTGTAAATACAACCCCACTCGGTATGTATCCCGGGGTGGAGACTTTCCCCCAAATTCCCTATGAAGCACTCTCAACAAATCACCTCCTCTTCGACCTTGTCTATAATCCTGCTAAAACAGGCTTTCTTCTAAGAGGAGAGAAGCATGGAGCAAGTATAGTGAATGGCCATGATATGCTTATATACCAGGCCGAGGCGTCCTGGGAGATATGGAATGGTTAATAGTTATTAGTTAATAGTTAATGATGGCGAATATTTTCACAAAGGAGTTTACCATTGCATCCTATGACCTGAATCCAAAGGGTCAGGCGAGACTGACCAGTATGGCCAATTTTTTCCAGGAGGTCGCATACTACCACGCAAGTGAGCTGGGCCTGGGCTATCACGAAATGAAGACCAGGAAAACCACATGGGTGCTTTCAAGAATGCGGATTCATATGAAACGTTACCCGGTTTGGAACGAGCAGATCAAGCTGGAGACTTGGCCCAGTGGTGTAGAGAGGCTTTTTGCCCTCAGGGATTTTAGGGTGCTGGATAGCAAGGGGGAAATTATCGGTATGGCAAGTACGGCCTGGCTGATCCTGGATATAGATACCCACCGCCTGATCCGTCCCAAGGAGATGATGGAGCAGTTTAAAATGATCGTTCACGATGTACAAATGTTTGATAGGCCACTGGATAAGATCGCTGTACCTGGTGAATGCAGACTGATGAAAGAGCATGAAGTGGTATTCTCTGACCTGGATATCGTTGGTCATGTAAATAATGTGAAGTATATGGAGTGGTGCATTGATACTGCAAGCTCAAAGGATAATTCAGAAATGGAGATCCGCGAATTGGAAATCAATTTCAATCATGAAGCGCTGTTTGGAGATTGCATCCAGATTTCCGGCCTTGAGCAAACTGATGGCGAAACATATTTTGTGGCTACCCGTGAGGAGGATGGTCAGGAAATTATCAGCTCTCGTTTGAAAAGAGTTAGCATGCCTGGTACTTAGTAACTAGTCTCTATTCCCTATTTCGGGGTAGCCTATGTCTACCAGGAAAAGGCCCTTTGCCGGAGCAGAAGAACCCGCTTTTGAACGATCTTTCGCCTCTACTATCTTCTTAAATCCTTCGATATCCAGTTTCCCGCGGCCCACATCCAGGAGAATACCTGTTAAGGACCGTACCATGTTTCGAAGGAAACGGTCGGCTGTTATTTCAAAAAGATATCCCTGATCAACATTTCTCCACCGGGCGTTTGTAACCCGGCAGTTATTGGTTTTAACACTGGTATGTAGCTTGGCAAAACTGGTGAAATCGGTGGTTGCCAGGATCACTTTACAGCAGCTGTTTATGGCTTCCACATCAAGTTCTCCATAAACATAGTGGCTGTAATTCCTTTTGTAAAGCGGTTTTATAGAGGATATATGGTACTGGTAGCTTCTGTAGGTGGCAGAAAAACGGGCATGCATATCATCCGGAACTGCTGTAATTTTGTAAATCACAATATCGGGAGGTAGAAAACGATTCAGTTTAAACAGGAACTGTTTGGATGCTGGAAGGTAAGTATCTGCTGAATCCAGGTCAAAATGTGCAATAAAATATGAGGCATGTACGCCTGTATCTGTACGCCCAGCACCGATTACAGCAATTTCCCGTTTCAGTAGGGTGGATAGGGCATGTTCCAGTACCTGCTGAACGGCAAGCTCATTTGGCTGAACCTGCCAGCCACAATAATCGCTGCCATCATACGCCATATGAATAAAATACCTGCTCATTGTGCCATATTAAGTAAACAAATTTACCCTTTTCTTAACATTTTTTAACCCCTCATTCCTTTCGATTGGTCAATTTCGCAGCTATTTTTGTTCTCCGCATAAGAAGCGTGATTAACAAGATGATTATTAACATTAAAGAATCCATCATATGACTCAGGACCTAAACATCAAAGAGCTCAACGAAAGGATCAAGCAGGAGAGTGAGTTTGTGGATCTGATCACCCTGGAAATTCAGAAGGTGATTGTGGGACAGAAATCTTTGGTAGACCGATTGCTTATTGGTTTGTTGTCGGACGGACATATATTGCTGGAAGGGGTGCCCGGACTTGCAAAGACGCTCGCCATCAGCACACTCTCACAAACCATCGATGCAGCTTTCAGTCGAATCCAGTTTACCCCCGATCTTCTGCCAGCCGACCTCTTGGGCACCATGATATACAGCCAGAAGAAGGAGGAATTTATTGTGAAGAAGGGGCCTGTTTTTGCTAACCTGATCCTGGCCGATGAGATCAATCGTTCTCCTGCCAAGGTACAGAGTGCCTTACTGGAAGCAATGCAGGAGAAACAGGTAACCATTGGCGAGACTACCTATAAACTGGAAAGGCCCTTCCTGGTGATGGCTACACAAAATCCCATTGAGCAGGAGGGAACCTATCCCTTGCCTGAGGCTCAGATGGACCGTTTTATGATGAAGGTGATCGTAAACTATCCGGGCAGAGAGGAGGAACGGCTAATCGTCAGGGAGAATCTTGCGGATGAGTTCCCTGTTGCCAACAGCATCTTGAAACCTGCAGATATCATGAAGGCGCGTGCTGTTGTGAAGGAGGTGTACCTGGATGAAAAAATTGAAAACTACATCCTGGATATCGTTTTTGCCACACGTGATCCACAGAAGGCAGGACTGGCACAGTTTGTGCCTTTTATACAGTATGGAGGATCGCCACGGGCAAGCATCAACCTGGCCAAAGCAGCCAAAGCATATGCTTTTATTAAGCGCAGGGGATATGTGGTTCCGGAAGATATCCGGGCCATCTGTCACGATGTGATGAGGCACAGGATCGGACTAAGCTATGAAGCCGAGGCAGAAAATATTACTTCAGAGAATATTATCTCTGAGATCCTCAATCATGTGGAGGTGCCTTAATATATATCTGGTATGAGAGTTATGAAACCATTGCTTATTCTGACAACAGGTTTGTTGTTGTTTGCAGGCTCATCCCTGAAAGGACAGTCGATGATCGATCTGACCAAAGAAGAGGTGCGTGTGATGGTGAAAGAAAAACACATGGAATTCAGACGCGACAAGTCGGTTGTGAACCAGCGATTTAACTACCTGAAGTATGTAAATGGGCTGCGGACACGCACCTGGATTATCTACTTTACTGATGAGGATATCTGTAGAAGCGCAAAATTAGTTTGTGACTACGGCGAATATGATGAGGTACTGGAAGAGTTAAATGATGCCCATGATAAGGTGGGGGAGTCTGTGTGGGCCTATGAGTTGGAGGGCGATTCGATTCATGTGACCCTGGTCAGGCAGGAATGGTATTTTACGGTGAGAGAAGCAAGAAAGAAGTAAGTGGAAACAAAAGATCTCCTAAAAAAGGTAAAGAAAATTGAGATCAAGACCCGGGGACTTTCCCGGCAGATCTTTGCTGGTGAGTACCACAGTGCTTTCAAAGGCAGAGGCATGACCTTTTCTGAGGTCAGGGAATACCAGTATGGAGATGATATCAGGAACATCGACTGGAATGTAACGGCCCGTTTCAACCACCCCTATGTGAAAGTTTTTGAAGAGGAACGGGAGCTTACCGTTATGTTGCTTATCGATGTGAGTGGATCGGGCGATTTTGGCACCCGTGTCCAGATGAAGCGGGCCCTGATTACAGAGATTGCTGCGCTGCTCTCCTTTTCCGCCATCGAAAACAACGATAAGATTGGTGTGATCCTGTTCAGTGACCGCATTGAAAAGTTTATTCCACCCAAGAAAGGTCGAAAACATATACTTAGAATAATCAAAGAATTGTTGGAGTGCAAGCCACAGAGCCAGGGTACTGATATATCGGAAAGTCTGAGGTTCTTAACCAATGCCATTAAAAAGCGGTGTACAGCTTTTCTTATATCTGACTTTCGGGATAAAGGATATGCACGTTCTCTGCAGATTGCCAACAACAAGCACGATGTGGCGGCGCTTCATGTGTATGACAGACGCGAAACTACGCTTCCTTCAGTAGGTCTCTTAAGGGTACTCGATGCTGAAACCGGTTTGGAACGCTGGATAGATACCTCAAAAAACCGGATAAGGGAGAATTACGCCATCAAGTGGGAGAGTCACCTGGAGATCATGAAAGAGATCTTTTCAAGGGCCGGTGTGGATAGTGTATCGTTCGAGACCGGTGAAGATTATGTAAAACCGCTTATCAGGCTTTTCAAGCACCGCTAAGATGCGCAAAAATGGAATCATACAGGTGGTTACGGGGCTGTTTTTTACAGGTCTGTTTCTTGTATTGGCCATGCCGGTAAAGGGACAACTCATCCGGGTGGAATCGAAGTTAAGTAGTGACTCACTGATGATTGGCGAGCAGATAAGCTATACACTTCGGGTCGATGCAGCCAGTGAAATTAATTTCAGACTGCCGGCTATTCAAGACACATTGAGCAGCACCCTGGAGGTCATTTCCCTGTTCTCCTCCGATACCACTGTTTCAGAGGGAAGAACTATCATAGAACAAACTTATATCATTACTGGATTCGAATCAGGATCTCAAATTGTACCCTCTCAGGAGGTAGGCTACATGAGAGGGACCACGATCGATACAGCAAGAAGTATGCCTTTGATTATTAATGTGTATGATCCGGTTGTGGATACTACTCAACAGATAAAAGCTATTAAGCCCCCCATCAATACCCCCGTATCTTTCAAAGAAGTGCTACCCTGGGCAGCAGCAGGATTGGGAGGATTGCTACTGGTGGGTGCGACGGTCTGGTTGTTGAGAAGGTATCTGAAACGAAAAAGAGATCCGGAGGCTTATACTCAAAAACCACTGGAACCGGCACATGTTGTTGCATTCAGGGATCTGGACAAACTCAAGAAAGAGAAAATCTGGACTAAAGGAGAAGTGAAACGCTATTATTCTCGACTCACCGAAATCACAAGGCACTATATTGAACGGCTATATGATATACCGGCCATGGAGAGTACCACAGAAGAGATCCTTCAGGCATTCAGGAGGGCCAATCCGGAAGATCAATTGCTCGATGAGATACTGAGGGAATTGCTTGAGCTGGCCGACCTGGTGAAGTTCGCTCGGGAAGATCCCTTGCCGGTCGATAATCAGACCAATCTGAATAACGCCTATATTTTTGTGCAGAAGACCTATCCCATGTTCTATCGTGCAGAAGAGAAAAAGGAGGTTGCTGATGGCTAATATTGAATTTACATATCCGGCTTTCTTTTATGCTCTGGCCATTCTTCCATTAATGGCTGCATGGTATCTGTGGAAGGGAGTAAAAGGAACTGCTCCCCTGAAATTATCTGGTTTTGAGAACCTGGATGAGCGCATGGTATCCTCCAGGGTCTGGATGCGACATTTTCTGGCATTGCTTCGAATGGCTGCGATTGCCCTGATTATAGTGGTTCTTGCCAGACCGCAATCGTCCAACCAGTGGGAGCAGGTAACCACGGAAGGGATTGACATAGTGCTTTGTATGGATGTGTCTGGTAGCATGCAAGCTATGGATTTCAGGCCCAACAGGCTGGAGGCTTCGAAAAATGTAGGGATCGAATTTGTAAATGCAAGGCAGGACGACCGTTTTGGACTTGTGGTATTTGCCGGTGAGAGTTTTACTCAGTGCCCCATGACTACAGATAGAGCTGTAGTGGTTAATTTTCTGAAGGAGGTCGATTTTGGTGTGATAGAAGATGGTACAGCCATAGGCATGGGACTGGCAACAGCCGTAAACAGAATCAAAGAGAGTAAGGCCAAAAGCAAGGTGATTATTCTCCTTACCGACGGGGTGAACAACAGGGGAGATGTTGGGCCGGTAACCGCAGCCGAAATTGCAGCCGGTTTTGATATCAGGGTCTATACCATTGGTGTGGGCTCCAAGGGAAATGCCCCCATTCAGGTTCAGGATATGTTTGGCAGAACTGTCCTCAGGGACATGCCGGTAGAAATTGACGAAGAGGTATTGCAGCGAATTGCGGAGACCACCGGAGGAACTTATTTCAGGGCCACAGACAACAACAAATTAAGAGAAATATACCAGGAGATTGATCAACTGGAGAAAACAAGACTGGATGTTAAACATTTTAGTAAGAAAAAGGAGGAGTATTTCCCTTTCCTGCTGGCAGCCATGTTAATTCTGCTTTTTGAAATACTCCTTAGATACACCCTATTTAGAACAATTCCCTAAGCATGATCCAGTTCGCACATAAGGATATATTATGGTTCCTGCTGGCCGCAGGACTAATGATAGTTGGATACATGCTCTACTGGAATCACCGCAGGCGTTCCCTGGTCTTACTGGGCGATAATGTCTTACTTGAAGAACTGATGCCGGAGGCCTCAGGGTCGGCCCTGCACTGGAAGTTTCTACTTCTGTTTACTGGCACCGTCTTGTTGATTATTGCTGCCTCGGGTCCCAGGATTGGATCCCGGCTTCAGGAGGTTGAGCATAAGGGAAGAGAGATTATCATAGCTCTGGATGTTTCTAACAGTATGTTGGCTGAAGATATTAAACCTTCAAGGCTTGAGCGTTCCAAGCAGATGATTAACCGGATGGTCGACCGGATGTCCAATGATAAGATTGGCTTAATTGTATTTGCAGGAGATGCCTATACCCAAATTCCCATTACAGATGATTACCCCAGTGTAAAAATGTTTCTTTCCGGAGCTGGCCCCGATATGGTATCCAAACAGGGAACTGCCATTGGTTCGGCCATACATTTGGCAATTCGTTCTTTTTCAAGTGATCAGGAGGAACATATGGCTGGAGCGAGTGTTCCCAGCCAGGCCATCGTAGTAATTACCGATGGAGAGAATCATGAGGACGATGCTGTTGGTGAAGCAGGTCGTGCAGCAGAAAAAGGCATTAAGGTGTATACGGTTGGATTGGGTGATCCCAATGGGGTTCCGATACCTCTTTCACCGGGCAGCAGTGCCACAAGACGAGATCGTGACGGAAACGTTGTGGTAAGTAAACTGAACGAAAAACTTCTAAAGGAGGTGGCAACAGAAGGGCGGGGTGCCTATATCCCGGGAGACCGTATCAACAGCTTGATTGATGAGCTGGATAAACTGGAAAGGGCCGAACTGAAAACGCGTGTGTTTGCAGAGTTTGCTGAGCGTTTCCAGTACTTTGCCGGTTTCGCACTTCTTTTCCTGGTGCTTGAATTCTTTATTCGATCCAGAAAGAACCGCCTGTTGATGCGACTGAACCTGTTTAATACTGATAAATAAAACGCAATGATGAAGAGATCAGTTCTGATATTAATGGTTCTGACGGGGATGGGACTCACTTCGGCTTATGGCCAGAATGAGCGAAAGGTGATTCGGGATGGTGTCAGGGCCTACGAAGACGGGGAATTTAGTGAAGCCGAAGTTCAGTTTCGTAAGGCTGAGAATATCAACCAGGAGTCCTACGAAGCCGACTTTAACACTGGGGTCGCCCTCTATGGCCAGGAGAAATATGAGGAGACAGTAAAACAGTATCAAGCCTTGCTAGACCAGACCGATGATGCAGGAAAAACAGCCCAGATTTGGCACAACATCGGTAACAGCCTGCTGGAAGCCCAGCAGTATGCTCCAAGTATAGAATCCTACAAGAACAGTCTGCGGCTTAATCCTTCTGATGAGGATACCAGATATAACCTGGCCTATGCAAAACAGAAGTTGAAGGAAGAGCAACAACAGAATCAGGACCAGAATAAAGACCAGGAGGAAAATCAGGATCAGCAGGACCAGGAGAAAAATCAGGATCAGCAGGACCAGGAGAAAGAAAACGATCAGGTTCAGGATCAGGATCAACAGGAGCAGCAGCCTGTGCCCAGGGAGATCTCCAAAGAGGACGCAGAACGCATGCTGAAAGCTATTCAGCAGCAGGAAAAAGATGTGAAGGAAAAGGTGGATAAGGAAAAAGCGGCGGCAGCCAAGGTAAAAACAGATAAGGATTGGTAATTTCAGACTATGGGTAAAAAGTTACTGATATCGTTTACAGGACTATTATTATTCGGCGTACTGCTGAATGCTCAGGGCGTGTTTACCGCCAGGGCACCAGCTGTTGTCAGGATAGGTGAACAGTTCCAGTATGTGATAGAGGGCTCAGAACGTGGCGATATTAGATTTCCAGCCATGGATAATTTTGATTTGCTTGGCGGACCCTACTCCTCATTTTCGTCCCATTCACAATGGATCAACGGGAAGATGACTCAGAAAACGCTGGTCTCCTATACATATATATTAAGTGCGCTTAGGGAAGGAAGTTATGTTATTCCGGCCAGCACGGTCAAAGTGGGACGCAAGGAATATCGTACGAACGTGGTAGAGCTTGTAGTCAACGCATCTGGAAGTGGTGTCGGCGGAAATCAGCAGGGAGTGGAAGATGGATCGGGTATTAGTTCATCTGAAGACAATGCTGTATTCCTGAGGGTGCTTCCTTCCAAAACGGAGGTCTATGTAGGAGAGCAGTTTGTCTCCGCATTGAAAGTGTATACCAGGGTAAATATCCGTCCTGGTTCAGGCGCCAGTGATCTGCCCTATGAAGGTTTCTATAAGCTTAGTCTCGATGCTGATGCTACAGCGCAGCAAGAGGAGATCAGTGGTCAGGAATATGTAACCCAGGTAATTCAACGACATATATTAATTCCACAGAAGACCGGTAATCTGGAGATTACGCCTTACGAATCCGATTGGATGATTCCTCAAAAGGCACAACCACAGCGAAGCAATAATCCCATAGATAACTTCTTTGACGATCCGTTTTTCAATGGAATCCAGGAGGTGCCAGTCACCCTTGCAACACGTCCGGTGACCATTCATGTGAAGCCTCTGCCATCAGGTGCACCTGTAGGTTTTACCGGGGCTGTAGGTGAGTTCCAGATGAAAGCTTCGCTCTCAAGCAATGAAATAGGAGTGAATGAAGCCTTGAGTCTGAAAATTACCATCACCGGCACAGGCAATCTTCCCTTATTGGGTGAACCCGAAGTGAATCTTCCACCTGATCATGACCTTTATGATGTGACGCGCTCTATTCAAAGAAGCACCTCGGGGAACCGGATTTCCGGCTCAGTTACTTTTGAGTATCCGATTATCGCCAGACATGCGGGACGTTTCAGAATTGCCCCGGTGCAGTTTGCCTGGTTCGATCCCAAAGCTGGATCTTATAAGACAGCTCTTACAGATGAGTTTAACTTCACCGTGGTAAAAGGAGAAAATGATGATACATCAGGTGGGGTCTATCAACCAGGTGTGGTTCATGAGAGTGTAAAAAATCTGGGAATTGATATCAGGGATATATCCCGGATTTCTCCAGTTTTCTCCAGTGTAAAAAACTCTCTGTTTGGGAGCTTAGCATACCGTTTGCTCTATCCACTTGGCCTTATCCTCACACTTGTGCTAATAGTATTAATCAGTGTTGTGGCCAGAAGAAATGCAGATCTCTCACTGGTACGCAACCGCAAGGCGGGCAGATCGGCTCGTGCCAGGTTAAAAAAGGCCGACCGTTTCCGAAAGTCGGATGATCCGGATCGATTTTATGAAGAAATCGGGAAAGCCATATGGGGATACCTCTCCCATAAACTGAATATTGAAACGTCCGGGCTTTCAAGACAAGTGATTCTTGAACACCTGGAGAAAAGGAAGGTTCCGGAGGAACAGCAAAGTGAGTTGCTCAGAATCCTGGAGGGAAGTGAGTTTTCCAGGTTTGCGCCTACCTCTGAAAGAAGCGACATGAACAAGCTCTACAGCGATGCTGCACAACTAATCAGAAACCTTGAAAATACCCTGAAATGAAACGTGCAGTCATATACCTGATCTTATCCTTCGTTTGGACAGCACTGCTACCCTTATCAGGAAGCGATCCAATGGTGAGAAAAAATTTGCCAGGGACGGCTTTACCAGGAATTAATCTGGATCGACCAGATATTGATTCCATATATAATATCGCCAACTCCTTGTACCAGCAGGGTCAGTATGAGCCAGCTCTGGAACAATATAATGCAGTAATTCTAAGTGGCAAGGAATCTGCAGATCTATATTACAATATGGGCAATGCCGCATACCGATCCAATAGCATCGGTCATGCCATCCTTTACTATGAGAAAGCCCTAAAACTGGAGCCCGCCCACGAAGACGCAATACATAACCTGGATTTTGTTTCTCGTTATCGCCTCGATACCTTCGAGGAAGTACCTGTTTTGTTCCTGGGTACATGGATCGCTGGTTTCGTTCAGCTCTTCCCTGAACATACCTGGAGCCTTCTGGCACTTGTTTTTTTTATAATCATCCTTACCGGGCTACTGGTCTTCCTGTTTTCCAGGCGTATGGTGCTGAAGAAGTCAGGTTTTATAAGTGGCCTTGTGGCCCTGGTGCTGTTTGTGATCACAATCTCCTCTGCTCTTTCCAGGCACAGGGATATTGTAAATCCAGATACAGGCATTATACTTGCGCCATCAGTGGTGGTGCGCAGTTCACCAAGCGAAAGCGGAACAGAGCTTTTCATCTTGCATGAAGGGACCAAAATCAAGGTGAATGAAGAGGTCAGTGGCTGGCAGAACATCAAGCTTATTGATGGACGGGAAGGATGGATCAGGGGCTTTGATATTGAATCAATCTGAGTCAAAAGCCTAATAGTTAATGGTAAAAGGACCCAGTGCTTCCGGTTTCATTTCCCGTAGGTCAACTTTTTCCACCCAGCTGTAAGCGCTTCCCTCTCTGCACCAATTGATAAAGCTGGTGCAATTCTCTGTATCTCCACAAACCAATATCCTGACAGATCCATCAGCCAGGTTTTCCACCCAGCCTTTCAGACGCAGAAATCGGGCCTGCTTTCTTGCGGCTGCTCTGAATCCAACACCCTGGACTCTTCCGGAAATTATAATTTCATACTGGCTGTGCATTAGCAGCTACAGAATAATAAGTGTGTACAGCACTTCGTCAACCAGGTCGGTACTGATCACCATAAGGCTTATCTCTTCGATTTGCCGGCCGGGTATCTGAAGTTCCTGTCCCTTAAATATGCCTGTGGTCTTGGTCCGGGCCGGATTGACAAATCCGGAGATTACATCTGAAGTAATGTCATCAGGAAAGAGCATCTCCACCCGGTTTCCGAGAACCGCCTTTTGCTTCATTTTCCATCGCTTCTGAGCGTGCCTGTTAAAGAAGAGAACAAATCCCAGGTTGTTGATGGTAATGACACTGTAGGGCAGTTCTTCCAGGACATGGATGTATTGTTTGATCCCCTTTTCGAACTTTGTGATCTCCTGCTTCCTAAGTTGATTGGACACTTCCAGCTTCTTCTTCAGGTCAAGCGTAGCAAGGCTGAGCTCTTCCTCCTTAAGGATTAGTTTTTCATGTTGTTTCCTGGAGGCAAGTTCCATCTCTTTCTCCTTGGTCATTTCACTGGCCACAAAGATTACCTTCTCCACTTCACCATACATGTCGTTAACTGAAAGAAAAGTGGCCCTGAACCACAACTCCTCCTCAAATTTAGAACGCATTTTCAGCTGTCCCTGGAAGGCTTCCCCGAGAATCACTTTTTCCCAGATTTCATTGAACCGTTCCTGCTCTGCAGTTCCAAAAAAATCAAAAACATTCATCTGCATAAGCTCCAGTTCGGTATACTTCATTGTGTTCCCAAACAGTGTGTTGCTCAATTGGAGTTTTCCATCGGGTGAGAAGATCGCCTTGGCATTAAGGCGGTCAATGGCTTCGATCTGACCTTCAAAGTCAATGCTCTGCTTCTTCTGCTCAGTAGAATCAATGGCCAGAAAGAGTATTTTCTCAACGCTACCATCGTCGCGCCTTACGCCGGTATAGGTGGCCATGGTCCAGAGGTCCTGACCCATTTTTGTCTCATGCTTCATATAACCTTCAAAGTGTCTTCCTCCCTTTGAAAGCTGGGCCCACAGAGAATTGAACCAGTCAAGGTCCTTCTCATTGATAAACATTGAAATATGTTTCCCTTCTACCTCCCTGTTCCCCGAATAACCCAGTTTTTTCAAAAATCTGGTGTTGGCATATATCAAGTTCCCATCTGTATTATAATCCGCGCGCATCAGGGTGTGGTTTACCGTATTGGTAAAACTGATAAAAATCTCTGCTTGCTTGGCACGCTCCTCCTGTGCCAGTTTAAGGGCTTCCATATTCTCTCTCACCTGCTCTTCCTGAACCACCAGCCGGTCTGCCTGTGCTCTGGTTTCTTTCAGGAGCTGCTCCGTGCGCAAATTGCTCTCCATGGTAGAAATAGTAGTGGCTATGTTCTCTGCCACGCGCTGAACAAACTGAATCTTATACGCTTCCAGCCGGTTAAAGGAGGCTATTTCAATGATCCCGAATACCTGGTCGTTCCATACCAGTGGCTCTATTAATAGATACCTGGGATTGGCTTTGCCCAGTCCAGAAGTGATGCTCAGGTACCCATCTTTAATTTTATCTGTATAGTATCCCTTTCTCTCTACAGCAGCGGCTCCAATCAGACCAACGCCCCATGCTATCTTCTTGCCGGGAAATTTCTTTCGTTTGTAGGCATGACATGCCACCATCTCCAGGTAAAGCTCCCCTTCATCCTCCCGGGCAAGAAACAAAGCTCCCTGGTTGGCTTCAAGGTAGCGGATCAGTCCCGAAATCACACCATAGCTCATGGTTTCCATCTCAAGGGAGTGCTTACGCAGGATATCCCCAAATTCGGCCAATCCTTCAGATATCCAATTTCTCTGGCGTTCATCCAGGCGGCGTTGCCGTTCCATCTCCCGGTTTCGAGTGAGTGAATCTTTTAATTTATTCAGTGTTTCGCTTAGCGTCTGGTCTGTAAGAGTCAGCTCCAAAGAGCTATGCAAATCCCCGGCAATCAGGAAGTGGATAAAACTTTTAATCTCTTCGTTTTTATCGGTCTCCTGTCTGATCCGTTCAGAAAGTGTATCCAGTTGCTTAAAGCGCCATTTGCCTATCCAGGCACCAAAAAGCAGAGCGGGAATAGCAATAAGATCTAGAAGGAACAGGATGGAGAGATCGCCATGGACCTTTGCAATCGCTCTGAATGAGAAGGGAGTTTCCAGGGCATGAAGGAGCAGACCATATTCAGTGATTGTTAGAGTTGCTCCCAGTACAAAGCCAATTGCACTGTAACGGATGATCATCTCCTTTTTATCCACTTCTAACATCCACTCCTTCTGTAAGCACTAAATTTAGTTAATATTTTCTACTTTTGTTACCTGATTGAAAATGCACATGGGCATGCTGAGAATCCTGGTCGTAGATGATATATATACGAATCGTTACTTGCTTTCCGAATTAATTAAACTAACGGGAAATGAGGCTGTGCCTGCTGAGAACGGGGAACAGGCCATTGAAATTCTGAAGAGTCAGGAGATCCATATGATATTCATGGATATTGAGATGCCGGTTATGAATGGTGTCGAAACCACTCAATATATACGTAATGAGATGGCTGCACCCCTGAATGCGCTACCAATCATTGCACTTACCGCCCACAATCCGGAACTTTTTTTCGAAGATTTTTCAGAAGTAGGCTTTGATGAATTGATTACCAAACCTTATTCCGTAGAGAAGATAAGGGCCAAGATCAGAGAGCTGGCGGCTTAGATCCTCTTTGTCAGAACTTCCTATATATCAGATCCATAATCCCAGATAATGCAAGCCGGTCCACCTCGCTAAATGAGTCAAGGCGGTCAGAATCAACATCAAAAATGGCCACGATTTCACCATCTTGATTAAAAACGGGTAGCGTAATCTCAGATTTAGACCTGGAATCGCAGCTTATATGTCCGGGGAAGGCATGAACATCTGACACTATAACAGGTGCTGCATTATTCAAGGCTGCCCAACAAACCCCCTTGTCTTTTTCAAGTTCCTGACAGGCTACGGGACCCTGGTAGGGCCCCACTATAAGCTTACCAGATTTGAACATGTAAAATCCGGTCCAGAAAAAGTGATCCATTTTATGGTGTAGGACAGCACATATGCTGGCCATTCTCGCTAGAGGATCTTCTGTTTTTGGCAAAAGGACCTCCAATTGCTTATAAATGCGGGTATAACGTCCTTCCTTCTTTTTATCTTCCATTTAAATTCACCTTAATGGGCTCCCAAAAATAGGAATTATTATCTTTGCCGCTCATTTTCAAGGATGAAGTTAAAAGAAGAGATAGAGAGGCGGAGAACCTTTGCCATTGTTAGTCACCCCGATGCGGGTAAAACTACACTAACCGAGAAATTTCTGCTTTTCGGGGGAGCCATTAATGTGGCAGGCGCCGTAAAGTCCAATAAGATCAAAAAGACCGCCACCTCAGATTTCATGGAGATCGAGAAGCAGCGGGGAATCTCTGTGGCTACCTCTGTCATGGGCTTCGAATATGGAGGAAAAAAGATCAATATCCTGGATACACCTGGTCACCAGGATTTTGCAGAAGATACCTTCAGGACCCTTACGGCAGCCGATAGTGTCATCATCGTGATCGATGCTGCCAAGGGGGTGGAGGCGCAGACCAGGAAACTGATGAATGTTTGCCGGATGCGGAAAACTCCAGTGATGGTATTTGTTAATAAGCTGGACCGCCCTGCACTGGATCCATTCGAGCTACTGGATGAGATCGAACAGGAACTGGAGATTCATGTTCACCCATTAAGCTGGCCTGTGAGTACGGGACCCGATTTCAGGGGTGTCTACAACCGTTTCGAAGAAAAGTTCCGTTCCTTTAGCAGCAAGAGCAAGCAAACCATTGGTGAACGGGTGGAGTTCACTGACCTGAAGGATCCCGAATTTCAAAAACACATTGCACCACATGCCGACCGCTTAGAGGAAGAACTTGAACTCATTGGAGGGGTTTATCCTGTATTTATACGGGAAGATTACCTGGCGGGAAGAACGGCTCCACTCTTTTTTGGTTCGGCCCTGAATAATTTTGGGGTGCAGGATATCCTCGACTGCTTTGTTCAGGTAGCCCCTTCGCCTGGTACGATAGAGACAGAAGAGCGGAAGGTGGAGCCTTTTGAAGATAAACTTTCAGGTTTCGTATTTAAGATCCATGCAAATATGGATCCCAATCACCGAGACCGTCTGGCCTTTATCAAAATTGTATCGGGCAAATTTGAACGAAATAAAACCTACGTACATGTCAGAAGCGGCAGGAAGTTGAAATTCTCCAGTCCCACCTCCTTTATGGCGGAGAAGAAATCGGTCATCGATGAGGCTTATCCAGGCGATATTGTAGGAGTTCATGATACTGGAGTTTTCAAGATCGGCGATGCAGTCACAGAAGGGGAGAAGCTACAGTTCCAGGGAATGCCAAGTTTTTCTCCGGAGATGTTCCGCTATGTGGAAAATAACGATCCCATGAAATTTAAGCAACTGGCAAAAGGCCTTGAACAATTAATGGATGAGGGGGTTGCTCAACTCTTTATCAGTGTTGCCAACGGCCGGAGAATTATTGGTACTGTAGGAGCACTTCAGTTCGATGTGATCCAGTACCGACTTGAACATGAATATGCTGCCAGGTGCAGATATGAACAGCTTCCCATGCACAAAGCATGCTGGATAGAGACGGATAACTCAGAGAAGTTGAAAGATTTCAGGCTCAGGAAATACCAGCAACTTGCTACAGATAAAGAGGGTCGTGAGGTCTATATGGCTGAATCACCCTATGCACTGCAGATGGCTCGCGATAATTTCCCGGAAATCACCTTCCATTTCACTTCCGAATTCTGATTATCAATCGAAATCCTGGTCAAGATATTCCAGGCGAAGTGCAGTCCATTGATTAAAATATAGGAGTTGATGATCGATGTCGATATCCACACCCTCCCATCTGTTGTTTTCCCGTTCAATGGCTCCACTCTGTTTCAGCAGATCTGTATATAAGCGGGCAGGAGCCAGCAGTGAATCCAGTTGAAAGATGGATTCCCTGTAATGCTCCCACCTGTCTTCCAGCAGATCATTGAACTCTTCCACATCCAGCTCCATGAGTCGCTTATAGAGGTTGTTTTTAAGAATACCCTCGGTGGAGCTCTCTCCTCCATGCCACATTATTCCCCAGGATCCCTCCAGGTCCCAGGGCATCATCAGGAATCGGGATTCATCCGCATACCTGGTCAGGAAGTAATTTTTGATGATGTTGTCGTGGGCCAGAAGCAGGTTGATAAAGAGGTAGTAGTCTGCTGCAGCATCCAGGTTGAGCAGGGTGTCAATCTTCACTATGAACATTTCGTCCTCATCCAGGACCACAGTTTTTCTAAGTTCAGCAAGGGGTTCCCAATGGTAGAGATGATCTGGATAAATCTGTTCCCATCCCTCCCATATCATGGATGTGCCGGGTTCACTGGAATAGCTTTGAAAAGCGGTGGCTCCTCCGTTCCAGTCAATGGCCTTATAGAGAACTCCTTCCGCGCCGGCAGCAGCAGAAAGGTTGATCAAAGTTTCATCCAACTTTTCTGAGAGACAATAGAGCCCCATATATCTCTGGTTAATAAACAGCTCTATGTACTCACATTGAATACCTGGCTTAAGTGTTCTGAATGGGGTATCATGCTTGCTTTCCCACATCTTCTCCCAGATCTCAAATGAAAGCTTATTGCGCATACGCAGGGGATCGATATACATGGCATCCAGAATCCAGTCTTCGCCATTCCTCATACCCAATAATGGTGCTTTTCTATCCTTCCCATTACTGTCTTCCCATAATTCCAGGCCATAGGCCTTTTTCTCGTACTCAGCAGAGGTCCTGCCACGAATTTCTATTCCGGCATAGCTTGTATAAACACGCGTCTCGCCGGCTCCATCCTTCACATTCGCATAGGCAAGCTCCATCAAGGAGAGCACCTTGGGTTCATCTGGAATCATTGTATCAGTTTGAATTTGAAGCAGGGGTAGCTTTGTGAAATAGAGCTGATAGCTATCAATTTTATTACCACTCCGGGCAGTCACAAGATAGGGGTGGTTAAGCACCACTTCACCCAGATCGTTCTCTTCATTCTCTTTCAGTTCGACACCTTCGATTTCGACAGATTGATAAGCTCCGAAGCTTACCAGGGGCGAGAATGAGCTGATGGTATCATCTGGCAGGGTATAGAGTAGCAGATGTTCTTCCAGGTCGGTAAACGCAAATACCCCATCAAATCCAAGTACCCGGTTGGGTATGCTCCACACATCAGGCTCCTCCAAGGGCATCTCCTTGTAACAACTCTCCATAAGTACAGCAGCAAAAGCTACAAGGAGGAAGATTGTCTTATATGGGCCCGGAGCAATCAAAACTGGTATTTATATCTTACTTTAAACTGGTATATCATGGCCGGTTCAAGATCTGCAAACTCCCTGTTGAAACCAAAGCCAAAATCAAAGGATCCTATTTTGCCTGGTTCATAAACAAGACCTCCAACAACACGTATGTACTCTAATTCAGCATTGTAGTCAGGGCGGAACAGCTGAAAGAGTTCGGCTGAAACATAGGGTTTAATTTTTTGTAAATCATTGTAACGAATCCGGATACGGTGTCTTACATACTTCTCAAAATCGGCCGCCTGGTCAAGGAGATTAAAACCCTCCACCTCTTTCTGGTATCTCAGCCGGTAGTATATGGTAATAAAGTCCAGTCGTCCCTTGTACCTCAGATCAAGATTATAACGTGTCAGGGTTTCATAGCTGCCATCAGATTTCCTGTCCCTTGTATACCTGTATCCACCCTCAAGGGCAAAGTTTTTATTGATCCGGTACTGCAATCCCGCTTCTGTGAAAAAGTTATTGATCTCACTGATATCCTGCTTGAACCTGATCTCTTCCTCCAGGGAAAGGGTCCAGGTTTTCCTCCAGGTTTTTTCAATTCCAGCGCCTGTCCAGAGCTGCAAGTCCTGGACCACCTTTGTGTCCTGAGCTGACAGTTGCATAAAAACAGCCAGAAGCGGGATGATGTACAGTAAGCGAATGGGACCGCGTTTATATGTCACTTGAGGACTATTCATAAATAATCAATTCCGGGTACATGGGATTAGTTGTCGTGATATGCACATTCTCAAAGCTCATATGGGAGGTGTCGGCTGCCCAGTACTCTCTGTTCATGTTCCAGACATCATAATCATTGTTCTCCAGACTTTCCGAGTTTCTAATATGGATATATCCATGATGAGACATCTCATAGCAGTCCCCGTACCGGATTCCTATTCCATTACCGATGAAGCGGCAAGAATCAACTTCAACCTGGTGATTGGGACTGCTGTAGCCCAGTTCAAGACCCTGGCCACAGTTCGTAAACACTGAATTGGTAATCCGGTGCAGTTTAATGACAGAATGGCCACTGGAGAGGGCAGCTCCTTCGTGAAAGTTTGCTTCAAACCTGCAGTTGTTTATTAACACCTCACCTCCTCCGCTGGCCCCACTGTCCAGGCCATCATCTTTGGCAAACATGAAAACAGAGTTGCTGATCACCGCATTGGTCACACTCACGTAGAGTCCATCGTTGTCCTCATCCCTGTACTCATAACTGTCATCTGGAAAATCGGTGAAGATACAACGATCTATCACAAGTTCTGATTCGTTGATCTGTCCTCCGGTTTTGGCTCTTTGTACCAGGCAATGGGTCAGTTCCAGGGTACATGAAACCGGATAAAAGACTTGTCCGATATGATCGATCATATAGACATGATCCAGCATTAACTCTCCATTTTCAGCATAGAAAAGCGCCTGCCTTCCTGCATGACCATAGCTGTATTCCCCACCGGTATGGTGACCGCTCCTGGAAAAGATCGTATGGCTGGCTTCCACTCTGTTCCCAGCCGAGCTTCCTATAAAACCACCCCAGTAGGCCTCTGCATCACTACAGGTAACTGTCACCGGGGAAGTGCTTGATCCGGAAAAGAAGAGCAAACCATTATTAATGATATTGACTTCCGGATCGATAGTGATAAAGGATCCACTGCCTATGCTTAAGCTAAGTCCTTCAGGGATGGTAAGCTCAGCAGGGATATGGACATAACTTCCGGCCGGAATATGTGTATCGGCAAGCAACACCCCGCTCAGGGACTGGGGTGCTGAATCCATAGTATTGATATTCAAAGGGATATTATGATTATCAATGGTCAAGGTAGGACTGCCGCTATTTTCCGGAATCTGTACCGAGCCTACTCCACGTTTTATTCTGAAAAGAGTAGTACCGAGGGCTGCATCAAGATAAGTATCCGAAAGGGTAAGCTCTTCCCCGAGTACTACAATCAGAGGTATGGCCGTATTTGGAGGAGCAGATGGCGAATGTATCAGCTTTACTAGCTGTTCCCCAAGATCTCCGCTTTCATGCTCCAGGGGAGTCCATGGTGGGAGACCCCATTCAGTATTTCCACGTTCAGGGTCCAGGATTACTATCCGAATCACCCCGGCGGGGCTTGAATTGGGCATTCCCTGGAAAATTTCGATCCTATAATATCCGGCAGTAAGCAGTTCGAGCACATCAGGATCATCGTGCTGAGAACCATTCACCAGTATCTTATCAACTGGTTTTCCTTCATAAGAGCTACAAGCGACCACCATAGCCTCGGTGTAATCATGCTTGTCGCTCAGTTCATCCAGTGAAAGATCCGCTTCCGGGGGGAGTTCCGTTTCGGGTGGAAGCGTATCGCATGAGTACAGGGATGCAAAAAGTGTTATTAAAAGGATGATTTTGAATCTCATAGCTGCAGCTCCTAAAGTTGTTCCTTCATGGCTGCCAGGCGGTCCTTTATAAAGGCCTTCTTCTCTTCCATATTTTCCTCCCAGATGCTAAAACTGGTTTCGAGTTGGTCGAATCGGGATTGAGCCACCACCTCTTCTTTATAATAAAAGGGGAGTAGCTCAGCCTTCACCTGTTCAAACATTGCATCAATATCTTCCGGGTCCATCTGCTCTATCATTCCGGCAAGAGTACTTTCATAACGGGAATAAAGATAGGGATCCATGGCAATGGAATAGTCCAGATCATCCTCAATGGAGAAGATCATTTTATCCCCTATTTCATCCAGGATGTCCTGATGCGTTGCATAGTGGCGATCACCGAGCAGATGACCAGTGCCCCAGGTAATCCCCACTTCATGCGGCTTACTACTGAAAAGATCATCGTAATCCCAGGGTATAATGCTGAACCTGGGCTTATCCTGGTGGATAAGTGCATAGAGGTATACTTCATCTGTATAATCTCCATTTTGAAGCAGGTAATCAATGCCCATCTTACGGAAATATTGCTCCAGGTCCAGTCTTTCATTCAAGGCAGAGTACAAGGCCTCTCCCTGCAGCAAAGTGAGGCTGGAATAGATTTCCTTAAACCTCAATTCATAACTTTCCCTTGGTATGCCTGGATAGGAAGGGGAATATTCCACATCGGCAAGGCTATTGTAGTATCCGCGACGAAGAATAAATTCGGAGCCAAGCTCCAAATAGTATTGTTCGGGGTCCTCCATCAGCAGGTAAATGCCCTGGGTTTCTCCATTGATCTTTAGCTCTACAAACCTGTAGAACAGGGGCATGATCCCCTGTGTCTCAAGAATTCCCAGGCCAATCCGGTTCTCTATGTAGGTATAATCCATGGCCATGGAGATCAACTTGAATCTACGTAGATTGGCAATGTCGAAGTCATTCCTGCCCGAAATGTCAAGCGCTTCCTCTAAGACAACAGCAAAACTCTTTCGTTGATAACGCAGGGCACTATTACCACGTGTCTTAATTTCTTTCAGTTCCAGAGGCTCCATACCCAGAAGAAATTCCATACCCGCTTCGTCAATGGTGTAGCTTGTATCCCTGCTGTTATAGATAAATTCCTGCATCTCAGGAGTGACCCTTAGTTCAAATACCACATCGGGATTGGGAGGAAGCTCAACTTCCTTGTAGCAGGAGCTTATGCCCACCAGCAACAGACTTAGTATAATGAATTTTAAATAGCTCACTTTTTCCCTTTGATAATGTGACTGCAAAGAAAGTAAAAATGGTGCATACAAACCGTTCTATGAACAGAGTACATTCAAGAGGCAAATGCAACTTCTGATATAAAAATATGCATATTTGTAAATACGAAAACTCATAATAAACAACGATGATTTGGGCTTTTAAGTGCCCTCTGGCGAGACATTAAACAATGAAATCAGTCACTAATACAATATTGAAGCAGTGCCAAAAGTCATGGTTTCATTATTCAATTATTATTCTGCTAGCCTTTTTTCAGTTATTCTATAAACTCGATTATTTACCAATTCAGAAATGGGATGAAGGTAAAAATGCAGTGAGTGCATATGAGATGCTGCAAAATAAGAACTATCTGGTGCGGCACTATGAAGGTGAGCCTGATAATTGGGGATTTAAACCACCTTTATTGACGTGGCACCAGGTTATTATAATGAAATTGATTGGAGTAAATGAGCTTGCCGTTCGGCTTCCTTCTGCTATATACGCTCTTTTCACTGTATTGCTCCTCTTCCGTTTCATGAAATTTGAATTAAAACTCCCCTCTCTTGGAATTGTTGCTGCTTATGTGCTATTAACATCATATGGATACCTGGACCGTCACATTGTACGAACGGGCGATCATGATTCTATGGTAGTGTTTTTTCTTGCACTTCAGGCTATTTACTTTTATAAATACCTAAAGTATAAGGATAAACGTAATCGATACCTGGCTATAGTCACCCTGGCACTGATATTTGGGACCTTGACTAAAAGTGTTGTTGCACTTACTTTCATCCCTGGCTTTCTGCTATATACAATTCTTAAAGGAAAACTTAAATATGTATTGCAGCATCGTCAGCTTTACTTGTATATGTTTTTTTATTTACTTGTTATCTTCGGGTACTACTTATATAGAGAATTGAATGCTCCGGGATATTTATCCGCTGTCTGGGAAAACGAATTACTACCGCGTTACAGCAATAATGCAGAGAACTATATATATGATAACTTAAAAGAATATTTCTATTATATCAATAAGCTGTGGGAAAGAAGATTGGTACCCTGGATATACTTATTACCCTTCTCTATAATCACTCTATTTTATATAAAGGAAGAGGCCTTTAGGACCTTATACAGGTATTTGTTGCTTATATGTGTAAGCTACCTGGTAATTATTTCCTTAGGTGCAAAGAATATATGGTATGATGCTCCGATATATCCTCTTAGCGCTATAATTATTGCCATGGGTATCTATCAATGGGTCCGTTTTATTCTTCATTTTCCTGCTAAAATTTACTTTCGCTGGAGTTTAGTTATACTTATTGGAGTATCTCTTATCTACTTTAGTGTAGATACTACAAAAAAGTTAACTTTTGCTATATCTGAAAAACCATGGGCATACGAGGAACAGGGAATAAATTATTTTCTTAGGGACAATATCAAAAATGAGCAAAATATCAGTAAGCTGGGAGTTGCCTATACCGGATACCATTCACATATCAGGTTTTATATGAACCTTTTAAATGATAGCGGCAGTGACCTGTATTTTGTGAAATACAAGATGCTAACACCTGACTCAAAGGTAATTGCGTCTGAAAACATGGTAAAGGAGTATATCGAAGATAATTATGATTGCACTAAAGTCTTTGAAAAGTATAGTGCTGCTATTTATAAAATTAATGATTCAAGGTAGCAATTGTTACATAGATTAATTGTTTACTATATTGACAACAATTACTAAATGGAACCATAGAATCTGCAATGAAATTGCAAGCTTATAATTTTTAACCTGAAAACAAATATTGCATGAAAATTTATTCTCTGATTTCAGCTTCTCTACTCCTTTTTTCTGTAGTACTTTCCGCGCAACAAGAAGACTGGGAAGGGGGCTATGCCGATGGATGCACTTCTATTACTTTAGGAAAAGGAGCTACCATCGACGGATCGGTAATCACCTCACATACCGACGACAGTCACCGTACACGTTCCTGGATGGATGTTGTTCCGGCACGTAAACACGCCAGCTCGGCCACAAGTCCCATGTTTAAAAGGGTGGCCTGTGACTCGTTTGACATGCCGACCTACAGCCACCTTCCCATAGGGGAGATCCCACAGGTAGAAGAAACCAACCAGTTTCTTAATACAGCCTATCCGTCTATGAATCAGTACCAGCTGGGTATTGGAGAATCTACTTTTGGTGGAAGGGAAGAGCTGCAATCCGACTCCGGCTTAATTGATTGTCAGAGGCTCTGTCGCCTGATGCTGGAACGTTGTAAAACAGCACGGGAAGCCATTGAGCTGGCTGGTGAGCTGACCGGGAAATATGGATGGAACGATTATGGTGAGGTTCTGACCATTGCAGACAAGACAGAGGTCTGGCATCTTGAAATTCTGGGTCCTGGAAAGGGAAAGACCGGTTCGGTATGGGTGGCCCAACGAGTGCCTGATGAACATGTTGCAGTCAACGCTAATGCAAGCACCATCAAAGAAATTGACCTGGATAACGGGGATTACTTTATGGCCAGTGAGAATGTCTACAGTGTGGCTGCTGAGGCAGGCTGGTGGAATGAAGGGGAGCCCTTCCTTTTCTGTTATGTTTATGCCCCCAACAGCCGGACCTCACTGGCAGCAAGGAGAAGAGAGTGGAGGGTTTTTGATCTGCTTGCTCCTTCGCTTAAACTTGATCCTAATGCCGAGAACCATCCTTTTTCTGTGAAACCTGATGCTCTGGTCTCACTCTCAGATCTGAGGTCTGTCTTTTCGGATTACTACGAGGGAACTCCATTTGATATGACCAAAGATATGGTGGTCGCCGATGATCAAGGACAAACTGTAATCTCACCCCTGGCTAATCCACACCTCCCTTACGATATGAATAAACTATTTCGGATCAATGGTGGCTGGGGCTGGCGCGGCGAAAGAACCATCGCACGCTGGTATACCATGTATGCCACCATTATCCAGTGCAGGGAATGGCTGCCCGATGAGATCGGGGGAGTGGTCTGGCTGGCCCAGGACAATGTGTCCACTTCCATCTATGTGCCGATCTACTGTTCGGTTAGTGATCTGCCTGTATCTTATAAAACTCCGGGGCGTCCCAATGGATATACACACGAGTCGGCATGGTGGGCTTTTAACAGGCTGAGCACACTTACCGCCCAACGTTGGGGTGATATGCGCTATGATGTAAACGAGGTTTGGGACAGCTGGCAGGAGGAACTCTTTGACGGACAGGCTGCTTTTGAGGAGCAGGCTCTTGAATTGTATAAAAGAGGGAAGAAAGAAGAACTTGTCAACTACCTGACTGGCCATACCATGGAGTGGGGGGATAAGGTGGTGGAGAAAGCTTGGGAGCTGGGAGATATGTTATGGACAAGGTATGATGAAAAATTCTAAGAATGAGCAAAAAAATTAATCGGCGTGGGTTTGCAAGTGACAACAATTCGGGTGTGCACCCCAGCATCCTGGCTGCACTCCCGAAGGTAAACGACGGTCATGTTATCGCCTATGGCGATGATCCCTATACGGAAAAGGCAAGTGCCCAGCTCAGGGAGATATTCGGGCAGGAGACCGAAGTATTCTTTGTATTTATCGGCACTGCTGCCAACGTATTAGGACTCTCAACAGTGACACAGTCTTATCATGCCGTTATTTGTCCCGAAACAGCACATATAAATGTGGATGAGTGTGGTGCTCCGGAGAAGTTCTCGGGCTGTAAATTACTGACCTGTAACACTCCCGATGGGAAGCTGACGGTAGATATGATCGCTTCACATATGCATGGGATCGGTTTTGAACACCATGTGCAACCCAGGGTGGTCTCCATTACCCAGGCCACAGAACTTGGTACCGTGTATACCCTTGATGAGATCAGGGAGATCGCAAAGTATACACACGAGCATGGCATGCTGCTGCATATGGACGGAGCCAGAATCAGCAATGCTGCTGTTTCACTGGATTGTGGATTTTATGAAATGACTGGCGGAGCCGGTGTTGATGTACTCTCCTTCGGGGGGACCAAAAATGGAATGATGTATGGTGAAGCCATCATCTTTTTCGACCCGACCCTCTGCGAGGATTTCAAATACAGACGGAAGCAGGGAATGCAACTGGCTTCAAAAATGAGGTATATCGCTGCCCAGTTTAGTGCCTTCCTGGAGAATGACCTTTGGAAAGAGAATGCCAGCCATGCTAACAGGATGGCCCGGAAATTATATGCTGCCGTTAAGGATATAAGTGGTGTGGAGGTGACCCGCCAGGTGGAATCCAATGCCGTATTTGCAAAGATTCCCTCCCATATAGTGCCGGCACTGCAGGATGAGTTCTTTTTCTATGTATGGGATGAGGAGGTGTCGGAGGTGCGATGGATGTGTTCATTCGACACCACTGAAGCAGATATCGAAGCTTTCATTTCCCTGTTAAGGTCCAAGCTTTAGTCAGGGGATCAGCAGGGAGCTGTCTCCATAACTCAGGAAGCGAAAGCCCTCCCTCTGTGCATAGTCATAAACCTTTCTCCAATCCTCTCCAATCCAGGCTGCAATAAGCAACAACAGAGTGCTTCCCGGCATATGAAAATTAGTCAGCAGCCCACTGATGGTTCTGAATCGGTAACCCGGGACAATCATCAGCTGGGTAGAGAAATGTAGATGTTCCAGATCGTATTCCCTGCAATATGCCAGTAGAGCTTCGATACTCTCCTGCAAGGGGATATCCTGTGGGAGTTCCTCATTCTCCCATTGCACGATGGCCAGTGATAAGG
>RCND010000120.1_pt1 | contig 57871 bp, 52 predicted proteins | sample 2041351 | NCBI WGS metagenome assembly RCND01 (sample SAMN09708230, study PRJNA481090) | Marine sediment metagenome, whole genome shotgun sequencing project. | biome: marine sediment; feature: ocean; material: sediment; isolation source: Sewage treatment plant 12B marine sediment (STP12B) ... | reverse complement strand
TTGGACAAAGTCCACAAAGAAGTTCGCAAAAGAGTTTCTTTTGCCAAAAAAGACCGGGTTTTTGCCGATGATATCGAAATTGGAATCACAATGATAAAGGACCAAACCATTATCAAGGTTATTGATAAAACCAAGAAGGAACAAAAAATTTCCTTCAAGACTCCCTTTTCCAATGAATTTGAAGTATTTTAATGAAAACATTTGAATGAAACTTATAGGTCCATTTAAACAAATAATACCCATGAGGGGGCTTCCCCTAAAGGGTGCTATTTCCGATAATCAATTGGAAATAATTAAAAATGGTGGAATTCTCATCGAGGGGGAAAAAATACATGCTATTGGGGAATTCGCTAAAATGATAGCGGATGCAAAATCCCATGATGTTGAAACGCATCAACTTTCAGGCGACCATACTTGTCTTCCAGGATTTGTAGATGCGCATACCCATATTTGTTTCGGGGGATCTAGGGCCAATGATTATGCCATGCGAAATTCAGGCAAAACCTATCTGGAAATATCCAAAGCTGGAGGTGGGATTTGGGATACGGTAACCCAAACTAGAAAAGCCTCAAAAGAAGAATTGGTCAAAGGCATTGTCAAAAGGGCAAAAAGACATCTTGCTAATGGAGTAACAACCATTGAAGTAAAAAGTGGTTACGGACTTTCCGTATCAGAAGAACTTAAAATGCTTTATGCCATTAAGGAAGCTGACGAAAAACTTGCAACTGATTTGGTAGCTACTTGCTTGGCTGCACATATGTTTCCGAAAGATTATAAAGGAAATCCTGAAGAATATTTGGAAGAAATAGCGACTAGTCTTCTTCCCATTGTAAAAGAAGAAAATCTCGCCAATCGTATCGATGCCTTTATTGAAGAAGGGGCTTTTACTCCTGAAGTCATTGAACCTTATTTTAACAAAGCAAAAGCTTTGGGCTTTGATATCACTGTTCATGCTGATCAGTTTTCTACTGGCGGTAGTGAAGTAGCGGTTAAGCACAATGCCATTAGTGCCGACCATTTGGAGGCAAGTACTGAAAGGGAAATTTCACGCTTGGCAAAGAGTAATGTGATATCAGTAGCCTTGCCTGGAGCATCATTAGGCTTGGGCTGTGCCTTTACTCCAGCTCGTAAAATACTTGATGCAGGTGGTGCATTGGCCATAGCCAGCGACCATAATCCAGGTTCTGCACCAATGGGTGATCTGCTGACCCAAGCGGCTATTTTGGGAACCTTTCAAAAATTGAGCAACGCGGAAGTTCTTGCGGGGATTACTTTCCGTGCAGCGGCGGCACTTAAATTGTCTGATAGAGGACAATTGGGAGAAGGATACTTGGCCGACCTTAGCATTTTCCATACAAATGACTACAAAGAGATATTATATAATCAGGGGAATTTTAAACCTTGTATGGTTTGGAAAAAAGGAGAACTGGTTTATGACAAACATAAGCACTGAATAAAGATGCAAACAAATAGTGTACAAGTAGATTTCAAGGCTCAAATACTTCAGGGTATTCCAAATGAGTTGCCGCAAAAAAAAGAGCGGTCTCTATCGCTTAGCCATGCCCCCAAGCGAAAGGAAATCCTTTCCATGGATGAGAAAAAGTTGGCCATTCGCAATGCACTTCGCTATTTTCCCAAAACTTGGCATTCAGAGCTATCCAAGGAATTTGCGTTGGAGTTAAATGATTATGGTAGAATATATATGTATAGATTCAAACCAGATTATGATATTTATGCTCGGCCCATTGATGCTTATCCTGCCAAAACATCACAAACCGCAAGTATTATACTCATGATTCAGAATAATCTGGATCCCGCTGTAGCACAGCACCCTGAAGAATTGATAACCTATGGAGGCAATGGAGCCGTTTTCCAGAATTGGGCACAATATCTTTTGACTTTAAAGTATTTGGCCACCATGACTGACGAACAGACACTACACATATATTCAGGTCACCCTATGGGACTGTTCCCTTCATCCAAGGAAGCACCTAGAGTTGTCGTTACCAACGGAATGATGATCCCTAATTACTCCAAACCAGACGATTGGGAAAAATACAATGCATTAGGTGTAACACAATACGGGCAAATGACTGCTGGCTCATACATGTATATTGGCCCACAAGGCATTGTTCATGGTACGGCAATAACAGTGATGAACGCCTTTCGGAAAGTTTTGAAGAAAGATGAATCCTCGAATGGGAAAATATTTTTGACCGCTGGATTGGGAGGAATGAGTGGAGCTCAACCAAAGGCAGGAAACATTGCGGGTTGTATCACTATTTGTGCTGAAGTAAACCCAGCAGCAGCAAATAAACGTCACGTTCAGGGTTGGGTTGATGAATTGATTATTGATATCAATGAACTCGTCTCTAGGGCGCAAAAGGCTATTACAGATAACGAAGTGGTGTCGTTGGCATTTGTTGGTAATGTGGTTGATGTCTGGGAGAAATTTAATGAGGAAGGTTTATTCATTCATTTAGGCTCAGACCAAACATCACTTCACAATCCTTGGGCAGGTGGTTATTATCCTGTCGGATTAAGTTTTGAAGAAGCAAATGATATGATGAGTGGTGATCCAGAAGCCTTTAAAGAAAAAGTACAGGAATCATTACGAAGACAAGTTACTGCCATCAACAAACATACCGCAAGAGGTACTTATTTTTTTGACTACGGAAATGCCTTCTTGTTAGAAGCTTCTAGAGCAGGAGCTGATGTAATGGCTGAAAATAATATCGATTTCAGATATCCTTCCTATGTTCAGGATATTTTGGGACCCATGTGTTTTGATTATGGTTTTGGACCCTTTCGTTGGGTTTGCACGTCAGGAAAGCCAGAGGATTTGCAAAAAACAGATGCGATTGCCCTGAAGGTCATGGAACAAATCAAAACCGTTGCCCCTATAGAAATCCAGCAACAAATGCAGGATAATATCACATGGATAAGGGAAGCAGAACAAAATAAATTGGTTGTAGGTTCACAGGCGCGTATTCTTTATGCTGATGCCGAAGGCCGTGCTAAAATCGCCGAAGCCTTTAATCAGGCAATTCAGTCTGGCGAAATCTCCGCACCTATAGTTTTAGGTCGCGACCATCATGATGTAAGCGGAACCGACTCTCCTTTTCGAGAGACCAGCAATATTTATGACGGCAGTAAATTCACCGCAGACATGGCCATCCATAATGTGATTGGTGACAGTTTTCGAGGTGCCACCTGGGTCTCTATTCACAATGGTGGTGGCGTAGGTTGGGGCGAAGTCACCAATGGTGGATTCGGTCTGGTACTCGACGGGTCGGAAGATGCAACAAGGCGACTTAAAAGCATGCTATTTTATGATGTCAACAACGGGATTTCGCGTAGAAGCTGGGCAAGGAATGAAGAGGCATTGTTCGCTATTAAGCGGGAAATGGAACGCACTCCGGAATTGAAGGTCACGCTACCGAATCTGGTTGAAGATGAATTATTAAATAACTTATTCGATTGATTATGGCTGCTATTAAAAAACCAAATGCCGAAAACTGGATAGGTCGAAAATCCGACCAGCAACTTTATCTCCATGAAAAGGTCAAATTAGATTCAAAAAATACTATTACTGAAAATTCGATTGCATTATTAGGTTATGCCTGTGACGAAGGCATAAAACGCAATCAAGGCAGAATAGGCGCCCTTGCCGGGCCAGAAGCTATCAGAAAACAACTTGGGAAAATGCCAAATCACTTGGATGATGAAGTAGCGTTTTTGGATTGTGGTGACGTGGAATGTGAGAATGGTGATATGGAAGCTGCACAAAGTATGTTGGAACAAAAGGTTTCACAACTTTTAACACATAAGACATTCCCTATACTCTTAGGTGGCGGACATGATATTGCTTATGGTCATTACAATGGCATTAGTAAATATATTGGCACCAACGAAACTATCGGAATAATTAATTTTGATGCCCATTTTGATTTGCGGTCAAACGAAAATGGAAATAATTCAGGCACACCCTTTTATCAAATTGCACAGGATTGTAAAGACAATGGTAGTATTTTCAGCTATCTCTGCTTAGGCATTCGTAAAGATGCCAATGATAAGATATTATTTCAAACAGCTAACGATTTAGGTGTAGACTATATAGAAAACTATGGGTTTTCAAAGGAGCATGCCAAAGCAATCGTTATGAAACTTCTTGACTTTATCCAGAAAGTCGATTATATATTCGTAACCATTGATTTGGATGGATTCTCATCAGCTTATGCTCCAGGTGTTAGTGCCCCATCACCTATGGGTTTTAAACCAAAAATTGTATTGGAAACTCTTGAGATTATTATAAAATCCAAGAAATTGATAAGCATGGATATCGCTGAAATGAATCCGAAATATGATGTTGATGGTCACACTGCTAAGTTAGCCGCTTCATTGATTCATCATGTAATGCACGGTATATAGCATCATTCCCTACTCCAACCAAGATTGGTAATATTTGCCATCATCAATATCCAAAGCAGTTTGTGTAAGTTGTAATGGTTTAAAAGTATCAATCATTACCGCCAGTTCCTCCGTTTTGGATTTACCAATACTCGCTTCATAAGTTCCTGGGTGTGGCCCATGGGGAATACCTGCAGGATGTAATGAAATATACCCCTTGTCAATATTGGTGCGGCTCATAAAATCACCATCAACGTAATATAAAACCTCATCAGAGTCTATATTTGAATGGTTGTATGGCGCCGGAATGGCTTCTGGATGGTAATCGTACATACGAGGTACAAATGAACAAACTACAAAAGTATTTGTCTCAAAAGTCTGGTGAACCGGTGGTGGTTGATGCACTCTCCCTGTAATGGGTTCAAAATTGTGTATTGAAAATCCGTATGGGAAGTTATAGCCATCCCAACCCACAACATCAAAAGGATGCGAAGCATAAACCAAATGATGTAATTGTCCTTGTTTCTTGACCTTTATAACGAACTCCCCCTTTTCATCATGGGTTTGCAAATTCTGAGGCAACTTAAAATCGCGCTCACAGAAAGGTGAATGTTCCAAATGTTGACCAAACCAATTGCGATATCTTTTTGGTGTGTAGATGGGACTATAAGATTCGGTGACCAATAGACGATTATCTTCAGTATCAAATTCAATTTGATAAATCATTCCACGAGGAATCAAAAGATAATCCCCATATTCAAAAGGAATCTCTCCTAGAAGCGTTTTTAACGTACCAGTACCTCTATGAATGAACAACAACTCATCGGCATCGGCATTTTTATAAAAGTATTCGGTCAGTGATTTTTTTGGTGCTGCCAAGGCCACATTCACATCTGAATTGAAAAGTATTATTTTTCGACTTTCGAGAAAATCATTCTCTGGTTGTACTTGGAATCCTTTTAACAATCTCGATTTTATATTATGGGGTACCGAAGCCTTGGGAGACACGTCCCTGGTTTCTCCTACTTCTTTGACCATAGTCGGCCTGTGTACATGGTACATTAAAGACGACATGCCGTCAAAACCAATCGTACCGAACAATTGTTCATAGTACAAGGGTCCATCAGGCTTTTTAAAAACAGTATGTCTCTTTTGAGGTATTTTACCCAATTTATGATATAACGGCATAATTGTATTATTAAATTATCTTCAATAAAAATACGATAAACCATTACTTCAATAAAACTTATTCAGGTATAAAAGGCTGTTAATGACAATATCATAAATATCCATCCTTGAAAGGATAAGGCAAAAAAAAAGCCTCCCATTATTGGAAAGCCTTTCATTGATTAATGTCTTAAAGACATTTTCACAATAGCTTCAACCGAAATTGAAGCTCAACACAACATCACAAATATACGAAGGATTTTTATATCGAGTATCTAATTACCCACTATTTGACAATCTATTCCTTAGACTTATAAGGGCGAACAATCAAACGGGCAGCCTTATCAAAATTTATATAGTTATAAGCCCAGTTAAAAAAAACAATGACCCTATTTCGAAAACCGACCAAAGCCATTAGATGAACGAACATCCAGATAAACCATGCAAAAAACCCACCAAATTTTGCACTCTTTAGATCTACTACTGCTTTGTTACGACCCACCGTAGCCATAGTACCTTTATCATAGTATTTAAAAGCCTTCATCTGCTTTCCGCTAAGTAAATTTTTTAGATTTTTGGCTAAGTGCTCACCCTGTTGAATTGCCGGCTGGGCAACTTGTGGGTGCCCTTTTGGGTATTCTGTAGTCCGCATATAAGCAATATCGCCTATAGCGAAGATGCTTTCATAACCATCTACTTGGCTAAAACCATTGACTCGATTAAGTCGCTCTACCAACTTATCGTTTGCAAAGCCATTTATTGCAGCACCAGTAACACCAGCCGTCCAAATAAAGTTTTTGGTTCTCATGGTTTCTTCGCTTTTTAAGACCACCGTGTCCCCATCATAATCCTGGACAATAGTGTTTAAATGTACAATCACCCCTAATTTATTTAAGAACTGTATTGCTTTTTTTGATGCTTTTTCACTCATAGGTGGCAATACGCGCGAAGCTCCCTCGAACAAATGAATCTGCATTTCATCTACATTTAGATGCCTATAATCCCTTGGGAAAACATGGTTTTTAAGTTCCGCAAATGCCCCGGCCAGTTCTACCCCTGTTGGACCAGCGCCAATAATGCAAAAATTCAAAAGGGCACGGCGCTCTTCTATATCCTCACAATCATCGGCTTTTTCAAAATTCTGAAGCATTAAACTACGAATATTCAATGCCTGGGGAACATTCTTCATAGGCATTGCATTCTTCTCTATGGTTATATTACCAAAAAAATTGGTTCTTGTACCTGTGGCCATGACCAAATAGTCAAATGTCAAACTACCTATTGAAGTTGATACAATTTGCTGTTCAGGGTCAATGTGTTCTACCGTTGCCCATCTAAAGTGAAAATTATTCAGATTTTTCAGGACTTTCCGCAAAGGATAAGCAATTGAATCGGGCTCTAATCCGCTAGTAGAAACTTGATACAATAATGGCTGAAAAGTGTGATAATTATGCTTGTCGATCAACACTAATTGCAGATCAAGATTTTTAAGTTTTTTCGCAAGAGAAATACCTGCAAAACCACCGCCAATAATAACAATCCTTTTTTTATCCGAATGGAGTATGTTCATGTACCGTTTCTGTAAAAATAATCAATCTTAATCGGTAATAGTCGACATTTAAACAGCTATGGCATTATTGTGTTCTAAAGTTCAAAAACACATAAACTAGGATAAGCAGTTCATCGGATTCACATATACCGAAAAATCCTACAATTGGTCGTAAAATATCATATTATACTTACTTCATAGCTACCTTTATAATCTAGTAATTCACTTAATTCAATAACAATCATGCGGTTAAAAACAAGCTTATTTCTATTAAGTACGGTCCTGTTTCTTTCCTGTATGAAAGATGAAACCACAGAACTTACTGAATTAATTAGGGTAGAAACCATCGTTACGAATTCCCCACAAATCCCTGAAGATGAAATACCAGAAACCGATTTAACAATGGCTGTTAATTGGATCAACAATATGCAATCTGAAAACGGACTACTTGAGAGCTCGGAAAATACCGATTTCGTTTCTCTTTATGATAATGCACTGGCTGCGCTTGTTTTTATGGAATTAAATGAAATGGACAGGGCCGAAAAGATATTCGATTATTTTAATGGAGAAGTAAACAATGAACTTTTAAATGCAGATGGAGGTTTTTATCAGTTTAGGGATAGTAATGGTGAAAACGGAAACCGGACTTGGATGGGAGATAATGCTTGGCTATTAATTGCTTTGAACAAATATCATTCAGTTACTGGAAATGAGAAATATAAAATGATGGCGCAAGGCATTGAACAATGGCTTCGAGGGCTACAAGATACTGACGGCGGTTTATGGGGTGGCCTCAATGAAAACGGCACGGTAATCCCTAAAGTGACTGAAGGAATGATCACTGCCTTTAGTGCGGTTCAGGGATACGATGATTTTCACAAAAATATACTGTTCTTTTTACAGGAGAATCGTTGGGATGCAACAAATGAAATTCTTTGGGCATGGCCAGAAAACCCAGCTTACAATCATGCTTTAGACTTACATTCTTTAGGTAGTTTGATTTTTAAAGACTACTCACCTCAGAATCTATTCCAAGCAGACCGATTTTACACCACGCAAACCTCAACAGTGAACGGATTGGAAATTTCGGGGTACTGCTTTGATGAAGATAAAGATGTAGTATGGCTAGAAGGCACTGCACAAATGGCCGTTGCACATAAGATTTCAGGCAATGATATTTTTGCGAATGAACTAATTGTTGAACTTGAAAAATCATCAATCAATAGTGCCTCAATATCCGATTCCAAAGGAATACCCTATACCAGTAATCATGGCACGACTTATGGCACGAATCTATTATGGAACCATGCAGATCTAACACCTACCCTTTCAGCGACAGCATGGTACATATTTGCCAAAACTGGAGTTAATCCTTTGGAGATTGGCCAACAAAAGGAAATCCCCATTCTCGAAAGTTTCTGGATTACGGAAACAACATCCGATTAGAACATTTTTAGTAATTATTTAACTCAAAAAAAGCCTTCGAAAAAAGCCTTCGTTTTTGTAATTTGGAAATAAAAAATGAAGAATACAGCACTATTTTGGGTAGCAAATACAACAATCACATTGGTCATTGTCACAATTATGGCCGCCATGAATTTTTCGTTCAATTGGGTTTTTTACGTAACCGTATTAGGACAATTAATGATTGTTTATATGGTTTATAAAGTATTAACGGACAACTACGAAACCGAAAAAACCTTCAAGGATTTTTATGAAGACCATCCTATTATAGGTCAGTCCTGATCAGCTACTACGTTTTTTTTTTCAATTGTAGATTTTGTTGGTTTGCTCATACCGAGTTCTGGTATGACCAATAATGGAATCTGCGTATGGAAGGCCAAGCGTTTAACCACAGGTTCGCGGGTCATCTTTTCCATATAACTGTGGTGAAAATTCAACATCGCCAATAAATGAATATCAAGCTCCTCAGCAAAGACCTCTAACGTTTTAGATACTGAGTTCAATTCTGATACAGTATGTAGAAAATGCTCGCACTCACTAAGGTATTTACGCAACATATTAAGGTTAAACTGTTGTATTTCGGTCAATGCCTTTATCTCATATTGTACATGTACAATGCGAATTGTCGCTTTAAAAGCATGAGCTAAATCAATCATGGGTTGCAACTCAGACTGCGAATAAAAACGATTGAAATCTGTTGCGAAAGCAATTTCTGAAGGCTTTTTATATTCAAAATACTGAGGAATGGCCAAAACCGGACTATTCTTGATCGACTTAATGATACGTACGGTATTGCTTCCCATAAAAACCTCATCCAAGCCCGATGCTCCTTTGGTGCCGGTGACTATTAAATCTATTCTTTCTTTTTCAACAATCTCTTTGATTTCATCAACTAATAAACTAAAAGATGAAATGGTCTTAAAACTATGCCTAGGATTTTTTTTAGTTTTATCGATTTTGTTTAGAACATTCTTAAGTCCACGTTCTGAATTACCGTGCACCCCGTCCTCTAACTGTCCGCTACTTAAAGAAGTGGCCATAAACCTACTATTTGCTATTGCAGGCGTATAGGTATTCAGCAAATGAAAAACACATTCTTCATCCTTGAACAGTTCAATAGCATACTTGGTCGCATTCCATGCGTTATCTGAAAAGTCCGTAGGCAATAATACATTCTTCATCCCAATTAATGTTTTTATAACGGGGTAAAATTATTGGAAGAAAATCTTGGAAACTATGACTTATATCAGTTTTTAAAAATTGGCTGAAATGCCCTACAACAGTACATTCTTAAACAGGAATATTGAATTAATTTGAGTGGAGAAACAATCAGAATTAAAAACCTTCAATCAGATCTTGAAGTTGTTTTTCGTCAATAACACCTATTTTTTTACCAGATGTTTTGATTATTCCTTTCTTTTTAAATTCTGAAATAATACGAATGGCTGATTCCGTAGCGGTTCCAACAACGTTGGCGATATCTTCTCGAGAAAGAGTGAGGTTCAAGAAACCTTCATCATTTTCACCATAATTATTCTTAAGGTATATAAATGCTTCAGCGATACGCTGTTTCACGGTTTTCTGGGACATGTTAACAATAACATCATCGGCCTCTTTAAGATCATGGGCCATATGGCGTAATACCTCAACCGCAAAATTTGGATTCTGACTTAGGGTATGTACAATACTGTCTTTAGGAATAAAGCAGACTTCCATATCGCTAACGGCAATAGCACTCAAATTTGATGATTCCTCGGCTATAACAGAACGATGACCCATTACCTCCCCCTTGCTGGCCAACTTTACGATTTGATCTTTACCGTTTGCGCTCAATTTGGAAAGTTTAGAAACACCATCGCGCACACAGAAAACACCATCTAATTTGTCCCCTTCTTCAAAAATAGCCTCTCCTTTTTTTACTATTTTCGTAACTTTAGAGTCTGAGACTTTTTTGAGTTCCGCCTTACTCATGGCACGTAAAGAATTGAATTGTCTTACGATACAATTCTCACATCTACTTTGTTCTCCCTGTTCCATAAAGTAATTTGTTTGCGCGCTCTAAATAATTCAATAAAAATATCGAAAAGATGACAATTATCATGAATATAATTGGTAAAGTTACAAATATTTGTAGCAGGTATAAGTAAATGTGAATGGATAAACTCAACTGTTATCATTGCGGTGACGATTGCGGCAAGAAACCTATTGAGTTCGATGGGAAAAACTTCTGTTGCAATGGGTGCAAAACTGTCTATGACATTTTTTCAACCAATGACCTTTCCTATTATTACGATTTGCAATCCTCTGCAGGCGCAACTCCTAACATCATTGAGGGTAAATATGATTTTCTGAATGAGGCTTCGATTGTCGAGAAACTTCTAGAATTCAATGAAGACAAGCTTCAAATCGTAAATCTTTATATCCCACATATTCATTGCAGTTCCTGTATTTGGATATTAGAAAACCTGAACAAGCTAAATACAAGTTTAAGCAGTTCGCAAGTAGATTTTCCAAAGAAAACAGTGCGAATAGTCTTTAACCCTAAACTAATTTCATTAAAAGATTTGGTCATTTTATTGGCAAGGATTGGCTATGAACCTTATATCTCGCTAGATGACTACGAGAAAGGAAAAAAAAGAATTGACCGAAGTCTCATTTATAAATTAGGTGTAGCCGGATTCGCTTTTGGAAACGTAATGTTCCTTTCTTTTCCGGAATATTTTGAAGTTGATGGATTCTGGCTGGATCAATATAAAGGGCTATTTAGGTGGTTAATGTTCACCTTTTCTTTACCTGTGGTATTTTATGCCGGGCAAGACTATCTCATATCGGCCTACAAAAGCCTAAGAACCAAAATTTTGAATATAGATGTGCCTATTGCCTTGGGAATTCTAGTCCTTTTTGTTAGAAGCACTTTGGAAATCATCTTTGATTGGGGAACCGGTTTTTTTGATAGTTTAACCGGATTGATATTCTTTCTCTTATTGGGTAAATTCTTTCAACAGAAAACCTATTCATTTCTTTCTTTTGAACGGGATTACAAGTCATATTTCCCGATAGCCGTAACAAGGATCACTGGCAAGAACAAAGAGGAAACCGTTCAAGTCTATGCTATTAAAAGAGGTGATAGGTTACTAATCAGAAATGAGGAATTAATACCAGTTGACGGTGTTCTCATAAATGGTCGTGCCCAAATTGATTATAGCTTTGTCACGGGAGAATCGGAAGCTGTTTTTAAGGAATCTGGTGATAAGATCTACGCCGGAGGCAAGCAATTGGCAGGTGCTATTGAGATGGATGTTTTAAAATCAGTTTCACAGAGTTACTTGACCCAACTATGGAGTAATACTGTTTTTAGTGACAACAAATCAAGTAAATTCCAAACACTAACAGATAGCATTGGAAAACGATTTACATGGACGGTTTTATCGATTGCATTTGTAGCAACATCTTTTTGGCTGTATTTTGACAGTAGTAAGGCAATGAATGTTTTTACAGCCGTTCTGATTATTGCATGCCCTTGTGCAATTGCGTTAGCAGCACCATTTACCCTTGGGAATATGTTACGGATTTTTGGGCGCAAAAAATTCTATTTAAAAGACACAAAAACCATTGAACAATTGGCTCAAATTGACACGGCAATTTTTGATAAAACAGGGACCATTACCACCACCCAGAAAAGCAGTGCAACCTATGAGGGTATGCGGCTTTCCTTTGAGGAAGAATCACTTTTGAAAAACACATTGCGAGCTTCAAACCATCCATTGAGTCGCACATTGTACGATTTGTTGGCAGCCCACAATATAGTGCCACTTGATGAATATCAAGAACACTTAGGCCAAGGTTTAGAAGGCAAAAAAGATGATGATCATATAAAAATAGGCTCTGCGGATTTCGTAGGTAATTCAATGGATACGGATCCACAGAATACATCTGTTCACATAAGCAGTAATAATACTTATAAAGGGCGGTTCGTGTTTCACAATCACTACCGTAATGGCGTATCCAGCGTATTCAAAGAAATGGACAACACCTTGGCTTTGGCTATTTTGTCCGGTGATAATGAAGGTGAAAAAACCAGGCTCGAAAAAATATTGCCGAAGCTGACCCCAATGTATTTCAACCAGAAGCCGGATGACAAATTGAATTTTATAAATTCACTTCAGGAACAGGGGAAAAAAGTGTTGATGGTTGGTGACGGATTAAATGATGCCGGGGCCTTGGCGCAGAGCGATGTGGGTATCGCCATTTCCGAAAATGTGAATGTTTTTTCTCCTGCATGTGACGGAATTCTTGATGCTTCAAAATTTAAACAGCTCCATAAATATATTGTTGCATCAAAAAAAGCAATGAAAATCATAAAATTAAGTTTTTTATTGTCATTTTTATATAATGTTATAGGGTTGTATTTTGCAGTAACAGGGCAATTAGAACCTGTAATTGCAGCAATTTTAATGCCCTTAAGCTCTATTAGCGTCGTTGGGTTCACAACCTTGGCAACTAGTGTTATAGGAAAAAAATTAAAATAATATAGAAAAACTGACAAAAGTCATTTTTTGAACTTTGTCAGAAATGTAGTTTTACGTCGAAATTCAGGTATGGTATGAGTGTTATTTATGTGTTATTGTCTATCAGCATTATTGTTGCGATAGGCTTCTTCATAGCGTTTATAATTTCGGTCAGGAGTGGGCAGTACGATGATGTGTACACCCCGTCTGTTCGTATGCTGTTTGAAGATGAATTGGTCACGCCTGCCTCGCCTTCCGGTAAGGATAATTCTTCCAAAAAAATTAAGAACAAGAATAAATCAATCCAACTAAATAAAAGTCAAAAATTGTAATTATGGAAGTACAACAATTCTATTACGATAACAAAATCGTAAAAAATTTCCTCTATGCCACCATGTTTTGGGGAATTGTAGGGATGTCAGTAGGTCTACTCTTGGCCTTCATGTTCCTTTTTCCAAATGTGACCGATGGTATCTCATGGTTAAGTTTTGGTCGTTTAAGACCCTTGCATACCAACGCCGTGATTTTCGCCTTTGTAGGCAATGCGATCTTTGCTGGGGTATATTATTCAACACAGCGATTATTGAAAGCACGGATGTTTAGCGATGCCCTTAGTAAATTCAATTTCTGGGGATGGCAATTGATTATCGTAGCTGCAGCTATTACCCTACCCTTAGGGTATTCAACTTCAAAAGAGTATGCAGAATTAGAGTGGCCTATAGATATAGCTATTGCTTTGGTCTGGGTAGCTTTTGGGGTTAACTTAATTGGTACAATGATAAAGAGAAGACAGCGTCATTTATATGTCGCCATCTGGTTCTACGTTGCCACATTTGTAACAGTTGCCGTATTACATATTTTCAATAGTTTAGAATTACCGGTCAGTGCGTTTAAGAGTTACTCAGTATATGCCGGGGTGCAAGATGCCCTGGTGCAATGGTGGTACGGACATAATGCGGTGGCATTCTTTTTGACCACACCGTTCTTAGGTCTTATGTATTATTTTGTGCCTAAAGCTGCAAACAGACCGATTTATTCTTATCGACTGTCTATAGTTCACTTCTGGTCGTTGATTTTTATATACATCTGGGCAGGACCACACCACTTGTTATATTCTGCCTTACCTGACTGGGCGCAGAACGTAGGTGTTGCCTTCTCAGTAATGTTGATTGCGCCGTCTTGGGGTGGTATGATCAACGGATTATTAACACTTCGAGGTGCTTGGGATAAAGTAAGAACAGACCCAACCCTAAAATTCATGGTTGTTGCTATTACCGGTTATGGTATGGCCACTTTTGAAGGCCCAATGCTTTCCCTTAAAAACGTAAACGCCATTGCCCACTTCAGTGACTGGATCATTGCCCACGTACACGTTGGCGCGTTGGCATGGAACGGATTCTTGACCTTTGGTATGATCTATTGGTTAATCCCTAAAATGTTCAAAACAAGATTGTTTTCTATCGGTTTGGCCAACTTCCATTTCTGGATTGGCACCTTAGGAATAATTCTATATACATTACCAATGTATGTTGCTGGTTTTACCCAAGCATTGATGTGGAAAGAATTTAACCCTGACGGAACATTGGCTTACGGTAACTTCTTGGAAACCGTAAACGAGATTATACCAATGTATTGGATGCGTGCCATTGGCGGTAGTTTATATATTGTTGGTGCCTGTGTTATGATCTACAATGTGATCATAACCATTAGATCAGGAAGGTTGAGGATGAACTAGCCGAAGCAGCTGCATTAACAAGAGTTTCTAAAAGCAGAACCGCTGGTGAAACTTTCCATACATGGTTAGAACGTAAGCCTATCCAAATGACGATTTTGGCCACTGTAGCCATATTAATCGGTGGTTTGATCGAGATAGTTCCTGTCATAATGGTAAAATCGAATATCCCCACCATCACAAGTGTTAAACCCTATACGCCACTGGAATTGGAAGGAAGGGACCTTTACATTAGAGAAGGTTGTGTAGGTTGTCATTCGCAAATGGTAAGACCTTTCCGAAGTGAGGTTGAACGCTATGGAGAATATGCCAAAGCCGGTGAATTCGTTTACGATCACCCATTCTTATGGGGAAGTAAACGTACTGGTCCAGACTTGTTAAGAGTAGGTGGCAAATACTCTGATAACTGGCATTTCAACCATATGTATGACCCTCAAAGTACTTCGTCTGGCTCCATTATGCCCGCCTACCAATGGTTGGCTCGCAACGAACATGATCGGAGCAATATACAAGGTAAAATGGAGGCCATGGTTAGTTTAGGTGTTCCATATACCGAAGAGGAGATTGCCAATGCAGTAATATCAATGGAAGATCAAGCTGTAGCAATCGTTGAAAGACTTAAGGAAAATCCTGATTTAAAAAGGTCTTTTGAAAAAAATGAATTAGCAAGTGGAGCAGATTATGTTCCTATGAAAGATCGGGAAATAGTGTCTCTTATTGCCTACTTGCAACGATTGGGCACCGATATCAAGATTAAGGAAACAGGAGAAGTTTTAACTGAAAAATAAGTAAACCATGTTGAAATTTATAAAAGGTCATTTAGAGAGTATAGAAGGCGTCGCCACCTATCCCATGATATCATTACTTATATTCTTTGTCTTTTTTGTGCTGCTTTTTTGGTGGGTATTTACCGCGCGCAAAGATTACATTAAAGAAGTAAGTGAATTACCCTTAGAAGATAACAACCAAAATAAACAAGCATTATGAAAAATATGTCTCCTTGGTGGATTAGAATCCCCGTAATCTTCTTCATCATTCTAGGATTGATGGAGTACTTTATAGACTCTGGTGAAAAACCAGCAATCCTTGAATACCCGATCACACAGTTCTTTATGCTGATGGTCTTATTGATCTTGATTGCTATAGAACTGATTTTGAAATCAATTGAGAACGTTATGTTCCAAACTTTATCGGAAGAAGCCAAAGAACGTTATCTAGAAGCAAAATCATCGCAATACGAATGGGCCTGGGGCAAAAAAGTTTGGAGTAAACTTACGGGTAACAAACCTATTGAGAAAGAAGGTGAGATAATCCTGGACCATAATTATGATGGTATTCGAGAATTGGACAATGAGCTTCCACCTTGGTGGGTTTGGATGTTCTATGCAACGATTATTTTTGGTGTCGTTTATTTGGTTCGTTTCCATATTGTTGGGGATTATGATCAAGATTTAGAATATGAACAAGAAGTCGCTGCAGCAACCCTGGCCATAGAGGAATACAAGAAAACAGCTAAAGATTTAGTTGATATCAATACTGTGGAATTATTGGCCGATGCTTCTGACTTAAGTGCTGGTAAAGCAATATTTGAAAGTACATGTGTTGTATGTCATATGGCTGATGGTGGCGGTGGTATTGGACCGAACCTTACAGATGAAAACTGGATTTTAGGTGGCGGTATTAAAAACGTATTCAATACAATCTCGGAAGGTGGCCGTGATGGCAAAGGAATGGTCGCTTGGAAACAAATACTTAAACCAGCGGAAATGGCCCAGGTTGCTAGTTATCTATTGACATTTCAAGGAACAACTCCGGCGAACCCAAAAGCTCCAGAAGGTGATATATGGGTTGATGAAAACGCGCCAAAAAAGGAAGAAGCACCCATGGAACAAGCAACTGATTCAGTTACAGTTGCAATCAATGAATAGTAATCTTTTTCAATAAAAGAAGATTAGATAATGGCTCAAGACAGTGAAAATTTTCGGGATTCAATAGGCACAATTAGCGAAGAAGGCAAACGCGCTTGGGTATTCCCTAAGAAACCTAGTGGTAGATTTTACAAGTACAGAAAATGGGTTAGCTACTTTTTGCTGGCTTTTTTAATGCTGTCCCCATTTGTAAAGATCAATGGAAACCAATTTTTAATGTTCAATGTATTGGAGCGTCGTTTCAATATATTCGGCTTTCCGTTTTGGCCCCAGGATTTTCACCTGTTTGTGATCTCAATGATTATTGGGGTTATTTTCATTGCCTTATTTACCGTGGCCTTTGGCCGTATTTTCTGTGGATGGATGTGCCCTCAGACCATTTTCATGGAAATGGTTTTCCGAAGGATAGAGTTCTGGATAGATGGTGACCGTGGTGCTCAAATGCGATTGGACCGCCAACCATGGAATGCCGAAAAAATCAGAAAACGTGTCCTAAAATGGATCGTCTTCTTTGTAATTTCCTTTCTGATTGCCAATGTGTTTTTGGCTTATTTAATAGGCAGTGACAGATTGATCCAATACATCATAGATGGCCCAATGTCACATACAAGTACGTTGGTTGCCTTATTGGTGTTTACGGCTGTATTCTATTTCGTCTTCGCGTGGTTTAGAGAGCAAGTATGTATTATTGCCTGTCCTTATGGGAGAATGCAAGGGGTATTGTTAGACAATAAATCTATTATTGTAGCCTATGACCATAAACGTGGCGAAGGGGAAAATGGTAGAAAAAAAATCAGGAAGAACGAAGATCGAGAGGCGCTTGGCCATGGGGATTGTATCGACTGTAAACAGTGTGTACATGTTTGTCCCACGAATATTGACATTCGAAACGGCACTCAATTGGAGTGTATAAACTGTACGGCTTGTATTGATGAGTGTGATACCATAATGGAGAAAGTAAATCTTCCTAAAGGGTTGATTCGCTATACTAGTGAGAACGAAATAACCAAAAAAGAGAAATTCAAGTTTACGCCAAGGCTCAAAGGATACTCGGCTGTATTGGTCATTTTAACTGGCGTTCTTATTGGCATGCTTTTCTTACGAAATGATTTGGAAGCGAATATTCTCAGACTTCCTGGGCAATTGTATGAGCATAAAGAAGGGAATATCATCAGCAATGTTTACACTTATAAATTGATCAATAAAACGACAAAGGAAATTCCCGATGTAAGCTTTAAACTTTTATCCCATAACGGAACAATTGAGTTGGTCAGACATGAGAATTTTGAGGTACCGGCACAAGATTTAGCTGAAGGCACATTATTCGTGGAAATAAATAATTCCGCACTTAATGGTGACAAAGACAAATTGAAAATTGGGGTTTATAGTGGCGATAAATTAATCGAGACGACCACAGCCAGATTTTTGGCACCAAGAAGTTATAATTAAAAGCGTTATCTCATTTAAAAATAAATTATGAAAATAAATTGGGGAACCGGAATTGTACTGGCATTTATTGGCTTCATAGGCTTTATACTATTTTTTGTAGTTAAAATGAATATGGATGATAGTGCCAACCATGATTTGGTTACAGAAGAATATTATAAAGCAGAATTAGGTTATCAAAAAGAAATTGATGCAGAGACCAACGCAAATAACTTATCCTCAAAATTGAAAATCCGAAAAACCCCGGAGGGATTGATTGTGGAGTTTCCAAACGATATAAATCTAGATAAAATAAAAGGCACAGTGTCCCTATACAGACCGTCCAATAAACACTTGGATTTTGACTTACCCATAAGTTTATCCAATGCACATTTGCTCATACCTGACAAACGTTTGTTGGATGGTCGCTGGGACATTAAAATTGCGTGGCAATACAAGGATAAACCCTACTTATTCAAAAAAAACATAACCTATTAACCTATGTTAATATCAGCAATAGCTTTAGGCCTTATGGGAAGTCTCCACTGTGTTGGAATGTGCGGCCCCATAGCCTTTATGCTTCCCGTTGATAGAACTAATAATTTCAAGAAATTCTTCCAAATCTTAGTTTATCACTTTGGAAGGTTATTTGCTTATGGTATTATTGGTTTAGTTTTTGGTCTGTTGGGTAAAGGTCTTTATGTATTTGGCATGCAACAAAAGCTTTCTATCATCATTGGAGTTTTAATGATTGTCATAGTGCTCATACCTTATAAGACCATTGGAAAATATAACCTTTCAAAACCAGTATTCAGAATTATCTCCAAATTAAAAAGCAGATTAGGCCAGGAACTAAAGAAGAAAACCCCCGATACGTTTCTGACCATCGGTTTCTTAAACGGTTTTCTGCCCTGTGGTTTGGTCTACATGGCCCTTTTTGGGGCAGTTGCTATGGGCAGTGCTATAGAAGGTAGCCTATATATGGTTCTATTTGGCCTCGGGACTATTCCTTTAATGACAACGGCCATTTATATGAGTAGTGTATTAAAAAGTGGGGCTAAGAGAAGAATTCAACAATTAATTCCGGTTTTTGTTGTGGTAATAGGCGTACTTTTTATTCTTCGCGGAATGGGACTAGGTATTCCTTACATTTCTCCAAAACCCGTAACAGAGATGGTATCAAGCACTATGGAGTGCCTTCCTTGAAATTTTGTAATTCGTTTTTATTGATTAGCATTCTTAGTTGGCCATACGATAAATTCAAATTAGGGCGTGTACTAAGTCGATAAAAAAAGTAAATAATAACCGAATAGGATTTTTAATTTTAAAAAAATAATATGGACAATTCATTCAAAAAAGTTTCAATTGAAGAGGCAATATCAATTGTAAAATCTGGTGATCGCGTTTTTGTTCAAGGAGCCGCAATGACCCCAAACACATTAGTAAATGCATTGTGCGAAAATAGATATAAGGAACTCGAGAATGTCGAAGTCATATCTATACATACCGATGGGGAAGTAAAATATGCTATTCCCCCTTACAGCCAAGCTTTCAAAATCAACAGTTGTTTTGTTGGTGGAAATGTGAGAAAAGCGGTCAACACAAACCAAGGAGATTATATACCCATTTTTCTAAGTGAAATTGGATTGTTGTTCAGAAGGAATATTTTACCACTGGATGTTGCCATTGTTCAAGTTTCTCCCCCTGACCGTCACGGATATTGCTCTTTAGGAATTTCTGTTGATGTTACGTTACCTGCTATTCAAACGGCAAAAAAAGTAATCGCCCAAGTAAATCCTCACGTACCAAGGACCCATGGCGATGGTATAATCCACGTTCGTAATATAGACTATGCCATTGATGTAAATGACCCCATACACATTTACAATCCAACAGAATTATCTGAAACTGACGAGCTAATTGGGAAGCATGTTGCAGAACTTATTGAAGATGGCGCTACTTTGCAATTAGGTATCGGTAATATTCCGAATGCCGTATTGAATAATTTGCAAAATCATAAGAGACTAGGCGTACATACTGAGATGTTTTCAGACGGACTCTTACCTTTGATTGAAAAGGGTATCGTTACCGGAGAAGATAAACTCGTGAACATAAGAAAAATAGTCACCTCTTTTGCAGCTGGCTCACAAAAACTTTATGATTTTATTGATGATAACCCTTTGGTACAATTCAAAGAAGCTGCATATACCAATGATACGGCCGTTATTAGAAAAAATCCCAAAGTAACCGCTATAAACAGTGCCATTGAAATTGACCTTACTGGGCAAATCTGTGCAGATAGTATTGGTTATCGACATTTTTCCGGTGTAGGTGGTCAAATGGACTTTATTAGAGGTGCTAGACTTTCAGAAGGAGGTAAACCTATCTTTGCCTTAGCTTCACAAACGGGTAAAGGGGTGTCAAAAATAACCCCCCATTTGAGAGAGGGAGCTGGTGTAACCACTACAAGAGCGCATGTTAATTACGTAGCTACTGAATACGGTGTTGTGAGTCTGTTTGGCAAAAACCTGCATCAGCGTGCGAAGGCACTAATCTCGATTGCCCATCCTGACCATAGGGAAGCATTGAGTAAAGCTGCCTTTGAGAGATTTGAAAGATAGGTTTAAAGAAAACAAATACGATTAAATCCTATTCCTAAAAGAAAAATCTTGGAATTTTCTCAAGGGAACGGGATTTTTTATTTACATTTGTTAACCGTTTGGTTAAACCATATAGTTAATGAAAGATTCGGGTACCGAGGCGACTATTTTAAATGCAGCAATAACCATATTCCAAAAAAAAGGCATGGCAGGGGCGCGAATGCAGGAAATTGCGGATGAGGCCCAAATAAATAAAGCCATGCTGCACTATTATTTCAGAAATAAGCAGCAGTTGTTTGAAGCCGTCTTTATGCAAGCCTTTCAAAAATTGGCTCCTCAACTGAATCACATATTTGCATCTGAAGATGGTATTTTTGAAAAAATCAAAAAATTCACTTCAAACTATATTGATTTTATCCTTGAAAATCCCTATTTACCTGCATTTATTATACAGGAACTGAACAACAATCCTGAATTTGTGACGAAATTTATGTCACATGAGGGCAAACCAGACCCAAGACCTTTCTTGGGACAGATTGAAGAAGAAATCAAAGCAGGAAATATAAAGAAAATACCTCCGAAGCAGTTGTTATTAGACCTTTTATCACTCACCATTTTTCCGTTTGTTGGTGAAGTAATGATCAAGGTAATAATGAATGTTTCAGATGTTGAATTTCGACAAATGATTGAAGAACGTAAAACTTTGATTGCCGAACAATTAATAAGTAGTATTAAAGTATAATCAGTTTCATAGTTGTTGAACAAACAAGACAAGAAATATGGAGAATTTAAAAACCCATAGCATAAAAACAATAAGCCTATTGCTCTTTCTGGCTCTACCTTTAACCATTGTGGCACAACAAACACTCACTCTAGATGAGTGCTTTGAAATGGTTACAAAGAATTATCCTCTGGCGAAACAATCCGATTTATTGACTGATAGAGCAAATTTGGATATTGAGGCAATAAACAAGGGTAAATTGCCCAAACTGGATATAAACGCCCAGGCCACTTATCAATCTGATGTTACAAGTTTACCGATTCAAGTTCCAAATGTAACCGTAGAGCCTCCCAATAATGACCAGTACAGGGCAACACTGGATATAAGCCAATCAATTTACAACGGCGGACTCATAGACGCCTCTGTAAAAGTAAAGGAAGCGACAGCCAAAGTTGACCAACAAGAGTTAGAAATAAACCTATACGGGTTGAAAAACAAGGTCAACCAACTCTATCTTTCAGTGCTACTTCTACAAGAAAATAAATCATTATTGGGAGCCAAGGAAAAACAACTGCAAACCCGTATAAATGAAGTCAAAGCAGCGGTTGAGTACGGCACGCTTTTGCCCTCTTCTGCCGATGCCCTTGAAGTGGAACTCCTAAAAATAAAACAAAATTATTCAGAATTGGATTATTCTAAATCGAATTTAATACAAAGGTTATCGCTATTGATTGGCAGAGAACTGAACATAGATGTGGCTTTGCAACGGCCGGAGGTTTTTACAACACCCCCAAAGGAAGCCATCAGACCTGAGCTTATGTTTTTCGAGCTCCAAAAAGAGCAAATCGATTTTTCTTCCGAATTACTCACAAAAACAAATAGTCCAAAAATAAGTGCCTTCGCCCAAGGAGGTTATGGAAATCCTGGACTGAACATGCTCGAAAACTCCTTCAATACTTTTTATATGACAGGACTGCGGTTAAACTGGAATATTTTCGATTGGAATAAGACGAAGACCGAAAAGCAATCCCTCCAAATCAATAAAGATATTATCAATACTCTAAAAGAGACTTTTGAACTCAACAACAACCTTGAACTTGTTAATCTACAAACCGAAATTGATAAGTTGCAAGAGCTGATTGTCCTAGACCAAGCAATTATTACCCTTCGTGAAAACATGGCAAAGTCCGCCGAATCACAATTAAAAAATGGGGTGATTACCTCCTCGGCATTTATCTCGGAGTTTACGGATCTATACGAGGCCAAAAGCAATCTGAACCTACACAAAACGCAATTATTGTTGCAACAGATTCAATATCAAATTACGAAGGGAACTTATAGTAAGAATTAATTCTGATCCTATTTAAAAAACTAAAACAATGAAAAAATTAGAAATAAGCATAATCACATTTATCTGGATCACTTTAATAGCGTGTAACGGCAATGGTGACAAGGCAGACGGTTACGGAAACTTTGAGGCCACGGAAACCACAATATCATCCGAAGCCAATGGAAAACTATTGTCCTTCAGCCTTGAAGAAGGCATTACACTGAATAAAAATGCAATTGTTGGCATTGTAGATACCATACAATTATCCTTAAAACGGGATCAGTTACTAGCTGCAAGGAATACGGTCTTTTCTAAATCCCAGAATGTCCTCTCGCAACGACAAGTATTAAAAGAACAACTAAAGGTGGCCGAAAACGACCAGAAAAGGATAAAAAACTTGTTAAAGGATAATGCAGCAACAACGAAACAATTAGATGATATTAATGGTCGAATCGATATATTAAAACAACAGATGAAAAGTGTGGAAACCCAGAATGCGCCCATTATAAATGAGGTTAAAAGCATAGAGATACAAACCCAACAAATTGAGGATCAAATTGAAAAAAGCATCATTAGAAATCCCTTAAAAGGAACTGTTTTGGTGAAATATGCTGAACCCAACGAGATAACTGCTTTTGGAAAGCCCTTGTACAAAATTGCCGATTTGGATGAAATGACCTTACGTGTCTATATCAGCGAGACTCAATTGGCATCGATCAAAGTGGGTCAAGAAGTTACGGTCAAAATCGATGCAGGAGAACAAATGAAATCGTATGTTGGAAAAGTAAGCTGGATTTCAGATACGGCCGAGTTCACCCCGAAAATTATACAGACCAAGGAGGAACGTGTCAATTTAGTTTATGCTACGAAAGTTTTGGTAGAAAACGACGGAAGCCTAAAAATAGGTATGCCTGCAGAAATGTGGATTAAAAACGGAGATGAATAGTAAGTAAAGAATTAGCGCAACAAAAATATAATGAAAATCACACAGATCATCTCAGTGGTACTGGCCGGATTCATAGGCATCATATCAATTATCTCAGGGTCATCGGTGCTTTTGGGGTTTCGAGAGGTTGGATATACTGTTTTGAATGGACTTGTAGTTTACAACGTGGCCGTTGGGGTACTGTCTGTTATTACGGCATTCCTGATTTGGAAACATTTTGTGCTTTCCAAAAAAATGATATTCCTGATTCTCTTTTTTCATGGATCTGTCTTGGCCTATCTCTACTTCTTCAGTGAAACGGTTGCCATGGAAAGTATAAAAGCAATGACTTTTAGAGTGGCTATTTGGTTGATGATTTTCATTTTAGTACAACTCGGACATTCAAAAAAAACGAACACTATTAATACTTGAATAATGAAAAAAACAATAATTACAGTGATAGCCTTTTTCTTTATAGTAGCAGGTTGCAAGGAAATCAAGAACAAAAATGCCGCACAGGTCGAAACAACGGATACAGAAACGATTGACTATAAAAACCATGCCGAAACCCCACATGAATTGAACAACGATTGGGTCAATGAAATTGAATTGAACAATGGTATCAAATGGCAGGCGAACAAAGAGACCACCGAAGGGGTTAGGGAAATGTTGACGCTGATACAGGATAAAAAAACCACAACTACAAAAGACTACAAAAAGCTGGGAGTTGTGTTAAATAAAGTAAAGAATACCGTGGTTAAGGAATGTACTATGAAAGGGGCATCGCACGACAGCCTACACGTATGGCTGCATCCCCTTATCGAAAAAATAGAACTACTCCAGAAGGTCGAAAACGCCGAAGAAGGGGCGCAATTAACTTCCAATATCAAAACGCACTTGGAGGGATACTACGATTATTTCAACTAAGGACAACTATTTCAGAGTTTTTTAATTTTTAAACTTAATGGGTATAAGCGTCAGTAACATCAGCAAATCTTATAACAAGGTCATGGCCTTGAAAGACATTTCCTTTGAGGTAAAGCCTGGGGAATTGTTCGGCTTGATAGGTCCTGACGGAGCAGGAAAAACGACCTTGTTCCGCATCTTGACCACTTTGTTAATTGCTGATGAAGGGGAGGCTATGGTGGCAGGGTACGATGTCGTTGAAGAATATAAATCCATCCGGAACGATGTTGGCTATATGCCGGGACGATTCTCCCTCTACCAAGATCTGACCGTTGAAGAAAACCTGAATTTCTTTGCCACAATTTTTGGAACTACGATTGAAGAAAACTACGACCTCATCAAAGATATTTATGTTCAAATCGAACCTTTTAAAAATAGAAGGGCCGGAAAGCTATCCGGAGGCATGAAACAAAAACTAGCGTTATCCTGTGCTTTGATACACAAGCCGAAGGTTCTGTTTTTAGATGAGCCTACAACTGGGGTGGATCCCGTTTCGCGTAAGGAGTTTTGGGAAATGTTGAAACGATTACAGGAGAAAAATATCACTATTCTTGTTTCGACACCCTATATGGACGAGGCTGCACTTTGTGATCGAATAGCCTTAATTACAGCTGGCAAAATTTTACAAATCGATACACCAGCATCTATCGTCTCCTATTTTCCCAAGAAAATTTATAAGGTAAAGACTTCGGACACCTACAAATTGATTCAAGATCTAAGCGTTTATCCCCAAACCCATAGTGCGTATCCTTTTGGAGAATACTTACATTTTACAAGCAAAACAGCTGACTTTAAAGAAGAAGATTTAGTTTCTTTTTTAAAGTCAAAAAATCATATTGATATTGAAGTCCTCAAAACCGAACCAACTATTGAGGATACATTTATGGAATTGTCAAAATGAAGAAAGAAAATGCCATACAAGTAGAAAACCTGACCAAAATGTTTGGCGATTTCACCGCGGTCAACAATATCTCTTTTCAAGTGGGCAAAGGTGAGGTTTTTGGATTTTTGGGAGCCAATGGGGCAGGAAAGACTACGGCAATGAAAATGTTGATTGGCATACTAAAACCAACATCTGGTAGTGCACAAGTAGCTGGGTTTGACGTAAAATCGAATGCAGAGGATGTAAAGAAAAATATAGGCTATATGAGTCAGCGTTTTTCGCTTTACAACGACCTGACCATAAAAGAGAACATTACTTTTTTTGGTGGAATCTACGGACTTAAAAAATCGGTCATCAAAGAAAAGACCCTTTTGCTAATTGATGAATTGGGTCTACATGATGAGGCTAATAAATTGGTAGGATCACTACCGCTTGGATGGAAGCAGAAAGTGGCTTTTTCCGTATCACTTTTGCATAATCCCCAGATTATTTTTTTGGATGAACCAACAGGAGGTGTAGACCCAATCACCCGTCGACAATTTTGGGAAATGATCTATCGGGAAGCCCACAAGGGAAAAACCATATTCGTGACCACCCATTATATGGATGAGGCCGAATACTGTGATCGGGTTTCTATCATGGTAGAAGGTAGAATCGAGGCTTTGAACACACCAAAGAATCTAAAAACACACTACAAAGTGGACTCCATGAACGAGGTTTTCTTAAAACTGGCCCGGAACATAGAATAAAAATGATGCAATGAAACGATTTATTGGATTCATAAAAAAGGAGTTTTACCATATTTTTAGGGACAGGCGCTCGCTGTTCATTCTATTTGGAATGCCCATTGTTCAGGTCTTACTATTTGGTTTTGCGATTACTAATGAAATAAATAATGTAGACATTGCCATTCTGGATCATTCCAAAGATGCCACCACAAAGGAAATTATCAATAAGATAGCAGCCTCGAAATATTTCAGCATCAAACAGTTTATAAATAATGAAGCTGCCATAGAAAATGCTTTTAAAAAGGGTCAAATTAAGGCCGTTTTGAATTTTGAAAAAGATTTCAGCAAAAAACTGATTACTGAGCGCAAGGCAACTATACAAATCCTTACCGATGCCACTGACCCCAATACGGCGAACACTATAAGCAATTACACAAGTTCCATTTTAAAGAACTACCAACAGGGCATCAATAAAGATATTGAGTTGTCTTATCAAATTGTACCCAAAACACGTTTGGCCTATAATCCCGAACTAAAAAGTGTTTTTATGTTCGTACCTGGAGTAATGACCATAATTTTAATGTTGGTCTCGGCCATGATGACCTCGATATCCATAACCCGTGAAAAGGAATTGGGCACTATGGAAATCTTATTGGTTTCCCCTTTAAAACCTTTTCAGGTCATTGTAGGCAAAGTGGTGCCTTATATCTTTTTATCAGTTATAAATGCAGTGGTAATTATAGTATTAAGCATTTTTGTCTTCCAAATGCCTGTTCAGGGTAGTCTGTTTCTATTGGGGGCAGAAAGCATTTTGTTCATAATTAACGCCCTTTCATTAGGTATACTAATCTCAACTGTTGCAGCCACCCAACAGACAGCCATGATGGTTTCATTAATGGGATTGATGCTACCCGTTATTCTCTTATCTGGCTTTATATTTCCTATTAGTAGTATGCCATTCCCCCTTCAGGTTATCAGCAATATTATTCCGGCCAAATGGTTTATCATCATATTAAAGGGAATCATGCTTAAAGGTGTGGGCTTGGCTTATGTATGGAAAGAAACCCTGATTTTGCTAGTAATGACCTCGTTCTTTATAACCTTGAGTGTGAAGAAATATAAAATAAGATTAGAGTAATGAACATCATTCGATATATCGTCCAAAAAGAATTCAGGCAGATCTTTAGAAATAAAGCGATGCTGCCCATCATCTTTATATTGCCATTGGTGCAATTGATTATTCTATCGAATGCCGCGACTTTTGAGGTTAAAAATATTAAGTTCGGTTATATAGATAATGACAAGACCTCCTTTTCACGTGAGTTGATTGAAAAATTCGATGCCTCTACTTATTTTAATGTTCTTACAGATTTTCCTTCAGCTAAAATTGCTAGTTCGGCCATGTTGAATGGAAAAGTAGATGTAGTCTTGGAAATTCCCCAGTATTTTGAACGCAATTTGTTCAAGGATAAAAAAACGGATTTGTCACTTACGATAAATGCCATAGATGGTGCTGCAGCAGGGGTTGAAAATGTATATGTAAATCAAATCGTTCAACAATACAACAAAAAGGCCCAAGTAGCATTGATGATGGGTGGCAATCCAGAATTTCGACCCCAAAATATAGAAACAATACCTTTGTTTTGGTACAATGAAACCTTGAACTACAAGACCTTTATGGTTCCGGGCATTCTGGTCTTATTGGTTACCATGATTACCCTTTTTCTTTCCGGTATGAACGTGGTACGCGAGAAGGAAATCGGTACTTTGGAGCAAATCAATGTAACACCAATAAAAAAACACCACTTCATCATTGGTAAACTGTTTCCGTTTTTAATATTGGGGCTTGTTTTGCTCACTGTGGGCTTGATTATTGCTAAACTACTATTCAGCATCCCAATTGTAGGGAGTATTGGTCTAATGTATGCCTATACCACTGTTTATATATTGGTCATTTTGGGCATTGGACTCTTTATTTCAAATTATACCGATACGCAACAACAGGCCATGTTCATTGCTTGGTTCTTTATGGTTATCTTTATTTTGATGAGTGGCTTATTCACCCCAATTGAAAGCATGCCGCAGTGGGCGCAGGTATTGACCGAATTTAACCCCATAAAATATTTTGTGCAGGTTATGAGAATGGTTATGTTAAAAGGTGCCGGACTGTCCGATATTTATCCCCAATTCCTTAAAACACTGGCATACGCATTGATTATGAACGGATTGGCAGTTATGAGTTATAAAAAATTAACTTAGCCAGAATTCATGATTGAAGTATTATTCTCTGAATTAAAATAGCTTATTCAAAAAAACCATTGACACTAGGAAGAAATGACTACAAAAACAGACATAAAAAACAGGGAAGATGTTTCCTTACTGATCAATACTTTCTACAAAAAAATTAGAAAGGACGAAATTCTCGGTCCAATTTTCAACGGTATCATAACCGAATGGGATGCACATTTGGTATTGTTGACAGATTTCTGGGAAACCCAATTGTTCCTCAAACGAAAATATTTAGGAAACCCCGTAACCGCTCATCAAGAAGTTGATGATAAAATGAACCACAGTATAAACCCAGAACATTTTGGGCTATGGCTCAATCTATGGTTTGAAACTTTAGATGAATTATTCGAAGGAGAAACAACATGGATAGCCAAAAACCGCGCTCAGAAAATGTCGACCATGCTATATATGAAGATGTATGAAAACAGGCAGAAATAGTGTTCTATTAGTCTAGGTTTCGCTTCAGATTCGCGCCCATTAAAAACACCAGAGCCAGAGGAAGTAGGAAACTTGAGATTGCGAGGGCTTCAAAATATCCTTTGAAAAGTGATTCGCTCTGCCAAGCCAATATTCCTTTAGTAAAAATCAAAAATTCAGTCAATAAAAAACCTATTAAATATAAAGCGTATGCTCTTTTCGACAATTTAAGTAGCTTAAAATAGTTCAAGAATAACAGTAGCCCTATTGTTACCACACCTAAAAAAGTCCAGTGTAAATATCCTATGGTAAAGTCGGTTATTGAAGCCGCCAAGTCTGCAAAATAAGGGAATGCCGTTAAAAACTGTAGTAGTATTTTAACCCCAACAAAAACGGCGACCGTTAATAGCAAACTCTTTTGAAGTGGAGTAAGTATTTGAAACAGTTTTTCTTTACATCTTAAAACTAACAGTAACAGAATCCCAAAGGCCATTATTTGGAGTATTGCCCCAAGGCCTCCTATAACATATAAAAATATATGGGGCTTTGTCCATAAAGTTGAGAGAGAAAATGTTAACACTATTCCCAAATTAATCCACCAAAAGAAACGATTGAAAGTTGCTTTTGGAATCTTAATATCATTCCGTTCCAAAACATAAATAAATACTCCTAAAAGGCCGAGAATCATCCACCCGTTATATTGAAAATGTAGGTAGAAATAAATTGACAATCGATACCATATAGACTCTGCACCTAAAGTATTCATAATCGCACCCAAAGCCCAAGGCCCCAAACTCGATAATACCATATAGTAAAGGGCAATCTTTACACATGTATACGAATTGGTTTGTTTGAATTCAGATGGGACATTCTTTATAAAAATCCAGGTAAACACATAGGATGCAAAAAGGAACAAGGTCGAAAAAATAATGGAAAACAAGGCATACCCCTGAAATGGAAATGTCACCAACATACCTACCAATGTTACCTGGGTGAACCAAAAAATACGTCGGTATTTTAACTCGATGCCTTGCTTTGACAGGAACAATTTATAGAGCAATGTGGTCAAACCCATATAGACCCAGCCCAAAAGGGCAATATGGGAATGGGTATGCACGATAAATTTATAATTAATAGGGATTTCAATAGAATAAAAAGACCTCAACACCACTCCAAGAATAGCGGCCATAACAAAATAAGCTAGTGCTATGCGTATATGGTTTTTCAAATTCATCTTGCTAAAAAGCCAGTCTTTGAAGTGAAATTAGGTTAAAAATCCTTTCTTTTGGACTTGTAGGCCAATCGCCATATGGGGAGTATCGTCCATAATAGAAGCATCCCAAGAGAGACGAACAACCCTAAATTGGTGCCGAAAAAGGATTTGAACACAGCACCTGTATAACCCAAAAGCGCTGAGATGTCCAATTTCAACAAAATTAGTGTTCGGGATAAATCAATAGGATTCAGCATGGTCGCAACCAATGAGAATTTATCCAGCGGATACTCTTCAAAAATTATCAATGATAATAAAAACAGTCCATCATAAATGACAGCCAGAAACAGCCATAATAAAACGGCATAGCCAAAACCCTTGATTTTATTTTCATTGGATAAGGCAATGTTAAATGCCAAAGCTGTGAAAATCAAGGTTAAAAATGCCCCTGTAATCAAGAGCAATGAAAAATCCCAAATGGTATCACTTCTAAAAAGTCCGTATAGGATAAAAGGAATTCCCAATCCCAATACTAAGCTCATTGTTAAAGAACCAGCTACACCCAGATATTGACCCAAGAATATTGAACTTCTTTTTAAGGGTTGGGCTAGAAGCAGTTCTGTGAATTCCTTAGAATTATAGAAATACATGACCCCGAAGATGGTACTAATAAGAGGAACAAGAACAATGATAACGTTCATCAAAGTAATTACGGCTTTTGAAAGATCATTGTTCAGAAATAGAAGCACAAAGCCCAATGCCAAATAGAATAGAAAATACACATAGCTCCAGCGACTGCGCATTAAATCGTAAAAACTATATTTTAGAATCTTAAACATCTGCTGTCTGGGTTGATATGGCCGCTATGGCATGTTCAAAATCCGTTTGTTTGGTCTTGGTCATCAATTGCTCAACACTACCTTTGAAATAAATGTCACCCTCCAAAAGATATACAATTTCATCGGCCATTTCCTCAACAAATTGCATGATGTGGGTAGTGATCAATATGGTCTTGCCCTTGTTTTTTTCTTGAAGAATCAATTCCTTCAACTTAATAAGTGAGGCTGGATCCAATCCTGTCGTAGGCTCATCGAGAATTATCAAAGGGCTATCGAACATAAAAGTCAAGACGATATTCACTTTTTGCTTTGTCCCTCCAGAAAGTGTTCCCAACTTTTTATTTAAAAAAGGCTCAAGACCAAAAAGTTTTATCAACTCTTCTTCCTTACTTTTCTTTTGGCGAAGATCTTTGATCATCCGTATGAGTTCTTTCACTTTTAGGTTGCCCGGAAAATTGGCGATTTGAGGGAGATAATCTATTTCTTGACGGTACTTCCAGTTTTTCTTGATTATTTTATCCAATACCGAAATACTTCCTTTATTAGGAACGACCATTCCCAAAATACTCTTTATTAAGGTCGTTTTACCAGAACCATTAGGGCCAAGTACGGCAAATATTCCACCACCATTTATTTCCAAATCCAAATTGGACAGCACTTGGTTCCTACCAAACTTTTTGTGCAAGTTTTCTATTTGTATCATTCTGATTTTCTCATTAATGGCATGGTATCCAATAGATTGTCTGGTGTAAATACCGGTGATACCTTTTCTGAAAAGTCAATGATATCCATAAACAGACTTCGTAACAAGACAATCGTCTCCGGTGTTCGATTTACAATGTATGAAAACAATTTTACGGGACGGTACGGCACATCCCCTATTCCATCTTTATCCAAGTCGTACCCCGTGTAATCACTCCAATAATTTTTTTCGAATATATTGTCATGCAACTTACTATTATAAGAAATATCAAAAGAGTTATAAAGGAAATTATTATTGATGAACGAATTGGTATAACAAGCTCCTAAAACCTTAACAGCCCAGCCATTGTTAACGAAGTTATTGTTTTTATATAGGATTCGGTTAGAGCCCTCGATATTGATACCTATAGTGTTCTCTTCAAAGGTATTTCCAATGATCTCGGCATCGTTAATTTCCTTTAGCAACATGCCAAACGCCGCCGATCCCCAATTCTTTCTAAAGATATTCCCGACCATTTTTATACGTTTTGAAAACATGACCGCCACACCCGCTCCATTTCGCTCAAAGGTATTATTGGTGTACACATCATCGTTCGAAAACATAAAATGCAGGCCATATCTTAGATTATTGGTGCTCTCATTATTATTGATCGTAATATGATCTGAAAACTCCAAATAAATACCGTCGCGTACACCCTGTACTATATTTCGGTCTACCTCAATATTGTGGGAATACCACAATTGAATTCCGTTACCGGAATTATACTCATCAACGGCATCCCCGATAATCTTATTATGATACACTTTGCCATGATTCGATTTTTCGAGATAAATACCAAAAAACAGCTTTTCTAACACCACATTCTGTATGAGGAAATTTTCACTTTTAACGACTCGAATGGCAGCATAATCAGTGGTATAACTGGTGCCAACATTGATTATAAAGAGTCCGTCTACGGTAACGTTATCCGAAACAATACGGATAATCTCACCTTGATCCCCACCATCGATTACAGGATAATTTTCCCCCAATAAGGTCAAGGGTTTGTCGATGAGAATATTGAATTCTTTGTAGGTTCCTTTTTTAATTAAAAGGGTATCATATTCAGCTGCAAATGCTATTCCCTCCTTAATGGTCTTAACGTCGCATGAAGAACAGACCTCAATGGTCTTTGCCCAAAGCGAAGTTCCCAATAGCAATAAAAGAACCGTTAATGACAGTTGAAATTTTTGCATTATCGAATTATCAAAAATTTTGAGTTACTATTAGCAAGTACCCAATGTACTGTTTCTTTTGGAAAATTGAATTGTTGTTGTTTTTTTAGTTGATATGAATCCCCATTTATGTGAAATACAATATCACCTTCCAACACAATCAACTGTGCATCTGTTGGTGAGGTATGTTTTGGAAAGGTTGCCCCTTTTTCCAAACTAATACTCAGAATTTCCAAAACATTGGTCTTCACTAATTTTTGAACCTGTAAATTATCGAATTTCTGATCCGCGATTTGATTGCTTATATCGTACATAATTTATGTTTTATTTAAAAAAATAATGGTTAACAGAATTGAACGGACAAAGATTGACCGCATACTATTAACCATTAAATTGAATTCTATTACTGTACTTTGAATCTTGTCAACAATTCCTCCCAAGAGTACAATTTCCCATTATTTTCGGTTTCAATATTCTCAGCTTCAACTCTGGATTGAAATGCTGATAAGTACTCGCCCATAGGACTTGGAATATCCTTACTAATTAAAAAGGTAGTTTTTTTGGCATCAATTAATTCTCCTGGAGCCAAATAGTCATTCACCAAAAAAAGCTCGACTGTGGAAACATCAATATCCTTCAGATGATTCATCATGCATTCTACCGCATCAAATTTAAAGGCCTTACCCTTTTTTGTTACTATTTCCGCGGCGTGCTGACGATCAACAATGGTCATGGAACAAAAATGACAGCCGTCTGAACCATAATCTATGGGTTTTGGACTTACCTCACAAGAAACCACGACTAAAAGTGCTATGGCTACAAAAAGGAATCTACTTATCATTCGCTTTAACTTTTATAGGTGTTACGGAGTCCGTGGTGTTCCTCGATTTCCAAGCTCTTTTACCAATAAAAAATGCAACTACAGTCAACATCATACCAACGAACATCATGTAACCACCTGTATGGGGAAGAGAGGTTACATCAAAATTAAGCATTTTCGCATGGCCAAAAAGCGGTGGTTTATAGCTCATGGGAGTTCCATCCAGATTGGTGAGTTTCATTATGGCATTAGGATCAAGGTTGGTTCCATAATCTACCATCCAAGCATTAAAATCGTACATTCCCAAGACTCCCAAAATACTCATGAGCACAAACCATCCCAAAAACCATTTATAGCTTACTTTTCCAAAAAAGCCCAAAAGACCAATCAATACCCCCAAGGCCACCATTCCTCCGATAACCAACGGGAAGGTGCTAAACTCCCACATATCCTCGGCTTTTGGTAAATGACGCATACCAATATAGTGGTTAAGCCCGTCAATATTCTGTATATCGAATTCACTGGCTCCCTGAATACCATCGATATGAATATTCATACCCAGAGGTTCTGGATATTGCGGTGCACCTAACATGATATTCCACAGTGGGAAAACATACAACCCTATTAGCAATAAAGGGCCAATAATCATTAAAATACTTGCTTTTTTCATCACTTATACTTTTTGATGGTTTACGAATTACGTTTGGCTTTGAAAGGTTGCTGGGATTCTTGAAAAAAGCGGGCAGGTCATGGACACTACCCGCTTTTATAATTGAAATAAAATAATATAACTAGGTGTAAACTAATCACCACCTAAAGACCATGAAAGGTCAATATCTGAATTTGCAGGTGACACCCTTACATAACCCTGCATTTCTTGGTGTAAAGCCGAACAGAAATCTGTGCAATAGAACGGCCATACTCCGGGTGCTTTAGGCTCCCATACTGAAGTCTTGGTCTGTCCTGGCATAATCAATATTTCCGAGGTATTCTGACCTATCATGGCAAAACCATGCGGTACATCAAAATCTTGCTCATGGTTGGTGATATGGAAATAAACCTTATCCCCTACCTTAACGCCTTCTATATTGTCAGGTGTAAAGTGACTTCGGATCGTAGACATATAAATGTGCACTTCCTTGCCGTTACGCTCAACACGTGCATCACCAGTAGTGAGTGTAGCATACTCATGTTTATTTTCATCCAATCGGTAAATTTTTCGCGATTTTGGAGCCAACAATTCTGCAGGAATTCCGGCAGCATAATGTGGTTCCCCGTGTGTTGGAAAATCTAATAACAACTCCATTTTTTCACCGGAAATATCATACAATTGTGCAGAGTGCTCCATTTCAGGACCTGTTGGCAGATACCTGTCTTTGGTAATCTTATTCATGGCCACGACATATTTGCCGAAAGGCTTTCTGGAGTTCCCTCCTGGAATCATCAAATGCCCAACAGAATAATAGGTTGGTTTTCTATCGATAACTTCCCATGTCCCCAATTTCCATTTAACTACTTCCGAAGAAATAAAGAAAGTAGTGTAGGCATTCCCCTTGTCATCGAATTCGGTATGTAAGGGCCCAAGACCTCCACTCTTAACTTGACCGGCTAAAACATCTTCGAACTTCAAGATAGGGATACCATAAGCTTCACCGTCAAATTTCTCACCTTCGATAGCGGCCAACATTTTTGTAAATGAATGTACGGTTAAATCTGCAGATAATTTACCATTACCAATAATGTACTCGCCAGATGGATCCACATCGCAACCGTGAGGGGATTTAGGGGTTGGTAAGAAATAGACTGCCCCGGGCACTTGGGTCGGATCTACGGTCAACACTTCTTTTTTCATGGTTGAGGTGGCTGTATGCGTATGTTCGTCATACACATTATGTGCATAATTGGCAGGCATTTTAGTGCCACCGCCATTGTTGACATATTCCTCTATTTTTTTCCAGTTAATGGCAGCAATAAAATCCTTGTCGTTCTGCGAGGCATTCACCTCCAACAAAGAATTCGCTTCTTCGGTATTATAGGTTGTAAAGAAAAACCATCCGTGTGAGGCGCCTCTACCAGGGTGTGAAAGATCATAATTGAATCCGGGCATCAACAATTGGAACTTAATATCCATTCGACCTTCTTCTGGATCTACACTGATAAAGGATAAAGCTCCCTTGAAATTTCCCTTATATTCATTGATAGGCATATCCCTTTGTGGAACAGGAACCGAAAAACGGGTACCAGCCACTACGTATTCGGTGTTTTCAGTTATAAAAGAAGAACTATGATTACCTGCACTATTAGGTACTTCAATGATTTCTTCAGTTTCAAAAGTGGTAAGACTTATTCTAGCGATACGTGGGGTGTTGTTACCGTTGATAAATATCCACCTTCCATCGAGTTCCCCAGTGGTTTGTGAAATATCGGGGTGGTGCGAATCATCCCAAGGCACGAATCCAAAGGAAGTGTTCAACATAGGCTTGGTTTCTTCTGAATAACCATATCCCGTTGTTGGAAATTGTGAGAATACAGGTATTTCCTTGAACATTCGTCCCGAGGGTAGTCCGTATACGGTTAAGTTACCGCTATAACCACCTGATAAGAATGCATAATAATCATCTTGTTCGCCTGGCGCTACATAGACTTTTTCAGCAGCACTGGAAGACAACGCTCCATTAGAAGAGCTCTTGCCTTGATCGCCGCAACTTGCGAAGATCATAACAAGCCCAAAAAGGCTAAGCATTGAATATCTGATTTTTTTCATTGTGTTTATTTTAATTGTTTATTTAGTTGTTTTATTCTTCTGTTGGAGGCAACATTACTTTGTCTATGACATGCACAATACCATTACCCCCCTTAACACTTCCAATAATTTTAGCACCACCAACATATACATCGTCGCCTTTTACCTCAACCATTACATTTTGGTCATTGGCCTGTCCTAGTTTCTTGAATTTCTTCAAAAACTCTTTACTATAGTTACCGGCAGTTACATGGTATTTTAAAATATTAGCCAAGGCATCCTTGTTTTCAGGTTTTAATAGGTTGGAAACCGTTCCTTCAGGAAGGGCATCAAAAGCGGCGTTTGTTGGTGCAAAAACCATTAATGGACCTGCATTTACCAATACGTTCTCCAAATCGGCAGCCTGCACTGCTGCTACCAACGTGGTGTGGTCTGGCGAACCTATGGCGATCTGTAGTACATTAGGTGTTGACCCATCATCTTCTATAAAGGCTTGGCCTTTCTCTTTAGCTTCTTCCGTTGTTGCTGTTGAAGAAGTGGTAGTAGTTTCTGTTTTGGCCTCATTTTTACACCCGATGAATAAAATCAGCATAAAAAATGACCCAATAAGCATTCTTAATTTGGTTGTTGTTTTCATATTTATTGTTTATTATAAAGTTCTAAAGTACTCTAATACAGTCCTCGCCTGCTCTTCGGTAAGTCCTTGATTCGCCATTGGAGATCCATTGAATTCTATCAACAAATCTTTGGCCAAAGGATCTTCTTTTACCATCTGATCAGGATTCAGAATCATGTTCATTACCCATTCCGGAGTTCTTCTTTCCAAAATATTATTCGGAGCTGGACCAATGAATTTTTTTCCGATTCTATGGCATGCTAAACACATTTGGTCATAGACTTCTTTTCCTTTGGCGGCCATAGCATCATCAACATCATTCAATGTTACAGAAGTAATCGGGCCAATGCCTTTGTTGGTTAAATCTATGCGTTCAGAAGCTTTAGTTCCAGAAGCGGCAGGAGTTTCAGCTACTTTTTCTGTTGTTGCCTTTCGTTTTACGCTAAAACCCTCTTTTTTCTTTTCTTCCTTACCTCCACAGCTTACCAGTAGCACTGAGAAAAGAAGAATTACACTTTTAAATAGTATTTTCATTATTATATATTTATTGAATTATAACGCAAAAATATGAGTGGTAGAATCATTAAAACATGATTTATGTCATATTTAGGACAAAAGTGTCTTTTTATCTTTGTTTTACCAAAAAAATACCCTAAATGTTTTCAAACTCCTCTAAGTACGCCCTTAAGGCGGTACTGTATTTAGCAGTAAATTCAAGCGAATCCAACAAAATATTGGTGAAAAACATTAGTGAACCCATTAATGTTCCACAGGCTTATATTGCCAAATTATTGCAGGAACTTTCCAGGCATAATATTGTTTCTTCAACTCGCGGTCCTAATGGTGGATTTTACATAAACGCTCAAAATAGAGAAACCTCATTGATTGATATTATCACCGTCATTGATGGCGAGAACAGATTGAATTCCTGCCTATTGAGCGTGCAAAATTGTAATAGCGAAAAGCCGTGTCCACTACATAGTTTTGCAAGTCCTTTTAGGGCTGATCTAATTGATAATCTTGAAAAGAACACTATTGGGGATATGGTGAAAGATGTAAAATTGGGGAAATCATTCTTGCCTTTGTAAGTGAAATACCTTGCTTCCTTTATGTAAAAAGTGTAACTTTCTTTTAGATTTTTACCAACTAAGAACACCATACCATGGACAAGGGCAAAACCAGAAGGTCATTTCTAAAAAAAGCAACATTAGGTTCCGCTTTAATAACTTCGGCTCCCCTTGTATTAGCTTCTTCTTACCAGCAAAAATTATTGTTATCGAGAGATTATCCCAATGAAAACTTTTCTCACAATGACCAAATAAACCTTGGGCTGATTGGGTCTGGAATCCAAGGAATTCATGATACAACAGCCGCTTTGAAAGTTGATGGTGTTAAATTAGTTGCTGTTTGCGACCTATATAAAGGTAGATTAGATCGTGCAAAGGAACTTTGGGGAGATGATATTGCCGTTACTAGAGATTATCGTGAATTATTAGATCGAAAAGATATTGATGCCGTTATTGTGGCAACCCCAGACCATTGGCACAAGAAAATCACGATTGATGCTATGGAGGCTGGTAAAGCGGTCTATTGTGAAAAACCAATGGTGCAAAAATGGGAAGAAGGCCAATCAATAATCTCAACGCAAAAATCAACAAGGAAAATTTGTCAAATTGGGAGCCAGGGCATGTCTTCGCTTGGAAATGAAAAAGCAAAACAATTATATGAGGATGGTGCCATAGGTGAAATCGTGATGCTCGATTTTTACAACGATCGTTATTCTGCAGAAGGAGCTTGGCAGTATCCGATACCGCCAGATGCAAATCCTGAAACTGTAGATTTTGATACATTTTTGGGAAATGCACCGAAAACACCTTACGAATTAAAACGATTTTTTAGATGGAGGAATTATCAAGATTACGGGACTGGTGTTGCAGGTGACCTTTTTGTACATGCCTTTTCTACCCTCAACCACATCATAAGTTCAAATGGCCCAAACAGGGCATTGGCAACAGGCGGATTGCGATACTGGAAAGATGGCCGTGATGTGCCCGATGTGAGCATAACGCTTTATGATTATCCCAAGACCGATACACATGCGGCATTCAACGCAGCATTTCGCATAAATTTTATTGCTGGCAGTGGCGGTGGCGGTGGCTTTAAAATAATCGGGACAGAAGGTGAAATGGAAGTCGGCCAGAATTCAGTAAAATTGGTTCGCTCAAAACTGGGCATGATACCGGGGGGATATTCTATGATTGCCTATACTGAGGCTACCCAAGAAAAAATAAGACAAGGTTATGCCTCACAAAATCTAGAAACCAGGGCATCATCCCTTAATATAGGTGAAACCACCTGGGAAGCGCCAAGTGATTATAAAGGAGGCCATTACGATCATTTTTATAATTTTTTCCAGAGTATACGAAATAAGAAAACCGTCATCCAGGATCCAACTTTTGGATTAAGGGCGGCAGGAGCTGCCTTACTTGCCAATGCAAGCTACTATCAAAACAAACCAATAAGTTGGAATCCAGATACCATGAAATTATTGTAAATCCGAATTATGAAAAGAACAACCTTTTTCCTTTGCCTTCTGCTTTTGCCCTTTTTTAACTATTCCCAGTCTAAACCCCTTAACATTGTGGTTATAGGAGCACATCCTGATGACTGCGATGTTGACGTAGGAGGTACTGCTATCCTATTTTCCAAAATGGGCCATCATGTAAAATTTGTTTCACTTACAAATGGTGACGCAGGTCATTATGCCATGGGTGGTGGTGAGCTTGCTAAAGTCAGGATTGCCGAGGCAAAAGAGGCCGGAAAAAGATTTGGGGTTGAATATGTTGTCCTTGATAATCACGACGGCGAATTAATGCCCACTTTGGCAAATAGATTAAAGATAATTCGTGAAATTAGAAAATGGGATGCTGATATAGTAATCGCACCAAGACCAAATGATTATCACCCAGACCATAGATATACCGGAATACTAGTTCAAGATGCAGCATTTATGGTTATAGTTCCGAATATAGCCCCAGAAGTTCCTGCGCTTCAAAAAAATCCTGTTTTTTTATATTGCGAAGACAAATTTCTAAAGCCTAATCCGTTTGAACCAGATATTGCAATAAACATTGATGATGTTTTTGATCAAAAGATCTATGCTATGTCTGCACATGAATCACAGTTCTTTGAATGGCTTCCTTGGCTTTCGGGAAATTTGGCAAATATACCCAAAGACGAAAAAGACCGCTTGGAAATGCTTGCTAAATGGCGTTATAAGCCGCTAGATAAAACAACGATAGAATGTTTGGAAAAATGGTATGGTGAAAAAAAAGCATCAATGACCAAACATGCCGAAATATTTGAAATTTGTGAATATGGTTCACAGCCAACAGCTGAGGAGATTCGTAAATTATTTCCTATGCTCCCAAAAAAGACTGAATAAAAGATAAAAAAAGGGAAGCCAAATCTGGCTTCCCCCTAAATATAAATTCAATATAAATAATTGACAACTAAATCTTAAAAGTCACTACTGGTACGTTTGAATGGTTTGCAATATCCTCACCTATACTACCCATAAAGAAGTGGGACAAACCTTTTCTGCCATGGGTAGGAATACCTATGATATCGGTATCGATTTTCTCACCATAATTAAGTATGCCCTTCTCAATGTTGTAATCATTATAAATCTCCACTTCAGTTTTAATGCCTGCCTTTTTCAAGAATTTGGATATTCTCTCATAGGCATCTTCGGTACTAAGAAAATCATCTCCAGGAGTATTAATATAAACCAACTTTAATTCTGCAGAAAGTAATTTCGCAAAGTCCTTTGCTTTTTGAAATGCTACTAGACTTTCATCCTTAAAACCACAAGCGAACAAGAATTTATCTACTTTAAAATCCGTATGTTCTTTCTTTATAACCAGTACTGGAATATCCGCATTACGGACAACTCGTTCTGCATTTGACCCAACAAAAATCTCTTTTAGACCATCAATGCCATGTGACCCCATGACAATCATATCGGCTTTATTCTTTTTGGCCACATCATTAACCTCACTGAATACTTTAAAGTGTTTTACTACAGGTGTAATTTTAATCCCTTTTAAGTACGGTTTGTTCAAAAACTCATTAAATCTTTTTTCCGCCAACTTAATCAAAAAAACGGTCTGTTCAGGATGAAACCCTTCCGAGGAGGTTGCCAATGCCTGGTTTAATTCCAGCATATGTAGGGCCAAAATTTCGGCATCGTATTTTTTAGCCAATGATGCGGCTACTTTTAAAGCATAATCCGATTGTTCCGAAAAATCTATGGGCACAACTATTTTTTTCATGATCTAAGTTTTAGAGATTAATAAAATTAAATTGTCATCGAAAATAACCGTGTTTCTGGTTCTTTTCTATGTAGTAGAACGTCAAAAGCCATACAAATATTACGAATAAATGGCTGGCCTTTCTCAGTGACCTTTAAATCATCTATTCCAAATTCCACTATTCCGTCCTGTTCCATTTCTTGAAGTTTGCCTTTTACTATGGGCAATTCAGGGAAATAATCTTCTTCATTTTTCCAAGAAGTTTTAAAACGGCACATCAAATTCAAGATATGCTTTCTTATCTTTTGATCTTCTTCAGTCAAAATATGACCTCTGTAAATAGGAATTATCTTATTGTCAACTAAATGCTTGTACTCCTCAAGGCTTTTGACATTTTGAGCGAAACTGTACCAACTATCACTAATACTTGAAGCGCCCAACCCTACCATTAACTGGGTCTTTGAAGCCGTGTAACCCATAAAATTACGATGCAATTTCCCAGAAATCATTGATTGGTACAAACTATCACTTTTCAAAGCAAAGTGATCCATGCCTATTTCTTCATAACCCACTTTGGTCAGGAGTTCCTTTCCTTTTTCGTATTGTATTCTCTTTTTCCTGGCAGAAGGTAAATCCTCTTCTTTAAAACCTCTTTGACCATTACCCTTTAACCAAGGTACGTGGGCATAACTATAAAATGCCAATCTGTCTGGCATGAGTGACTTGGTCTTCAGGATTGTATGCTCTACGTGCTCCAAGGTTTGATGCGGTAGTCCAAAGATAATGTCATGTCCAATGGAGGTATAACCAATCTCTCGAGCAATTTGGGTTACCTTTTTTACATTTTCAAATGGCTGAACCCTATGAATGGCTTTTTGAACTTTATCATTATAATCCTGGACACCATAACTTACCCTTCTGAAGCCAACATCATACAAGGCCTGTAAATGCTCCTTAGTAGTATTGTTTGGATGGCCTTCAAAACTAAATTCATAATCCTTCGCTTTTTCAGCGGACATAAAAATTCCGTTAATCAGGGATTTCAAGTTTTCTGGCGAGAAAAATGTAGGAGTACCACCCCCTAAGTGCAATTCTTTAATAATAGGTTTTGATTCAAAAAGATTGCAATACAATTTCCATTCCTTTAAAACAGAATTTATATATGGAGTTTCAACATTGTGCTGCTTGGTTATTCGTTTATGACAACCACAAAAAGTACACATGCTTTCACAATATGGTAAATGTATGTAAAGACTAATACCCTCTCTTTCATTGCTCTCGTCAAAACTTTTCTTAAGCGAGTTTTTCCATTTCTTCCCAGAGAATGTCTCCAAATTCCAATAGGGCACCGTTGGATAGCTGGTATATCTAGGTCCTGGAATATTATATTTTTGCACTAGGTTACTCATGGGTATACTTTGTATTGGTACAAACATACAATTGTTAGTCCTCGTATAATATGACAAATATCAGGTTGGTCTGACTAGCCTGGTATACATAGCCCACTCCAAAATTTGGATAAAACTTGATCAAAAACAATTTAAAAAATTATACTTCATTCAAAGCTATAAAATGGGATGTACATCGAAATTTATCGGCAATTTGAGGTTAAATGACTTATTTTTGCCTCATTAAAATACAAAATACATGACATTACTATTAATGGCCGCTGGAAGCGGAAGCCGATATGGAAAGTTAAAACAGTTTGATGGTTTAGGCCCAAACGAGGAATTTTTAATGGAATTCAGCATTTTTGATGCTTTAGAAAATGAATTTGACCATGTTGTTGCTATTACAAAGAAAGATAATGTCGCCTTTTTAAGAGATCATTTAATGGCGAGATTACCTAAAAAAATTAAACTGGACGTCATTGCACAAGAAATAATGGACATTCCCGAAGGATGCAGCTATGCTGGGGAGCGTCAAAAACCTTGGGGCACCGCACATGCAGTATGGACGGCACGAAATTTAATCAAAAATCCGTTTGTGATAATCAATGCAGATGATTATTATGGCGAAGGTGCTTTCAAGAATGCTGCCAAGTTCATAAAAGATAAGGAATATAAAGACGCATACGGACTAGTTGGATACACCTTAAAGGATACACTTTCAGATCATGGATCGGTTTCCAGAGGAGTCTGTGAGGCCAATGAAAAAAACACTTTACTATCCGTTGTTGAACGTACTCAGCTCACCCAAAAGGGCGATGCTGTGGTGGATCTAGATTCAGGTGCCAAATTTACTGGTGATGAATTGGTTAGTATGAACTATTGGATTTGCAGACCTAGCATTTTCAAGGCTATTGAACAGGATCTAAGAACATTTCTTCAAAAAGGTGAAAATTTAGAAAAAGGCGAGATTTATATTCCGTTTGTAATCCAGGAAATGGTACAGCGCAGCGAGGTAGTGGTAAAAGTAGTTCCCTCCGGTGGCAAGTGGTTTGGGGTCACCTATGCTAGCGATAGGGAAATGGCAGTATCACAATTACAGGAAACCACCGATAAAGGAGGATATCCTTCCCCATTGTGGAACTAGTTCGATAATTTGATGGGGGGCAAAAATAACGATACTGTTAATGCTATGCTACAACACTTTTATATTGAGCGAAAAAGCTATGCTCTCGAAACCATTAACAATGGTTATATTAATGACACCTACATGGTTCTTGAAAAGGAGAATCCCGTTTATGTTATGCAGCGAATCAACCATTTTTTTTTAGTGATATAGATGGCATTATGGCCAATATAAATAATGATCGTTGCCTGAGTCTTTTTGATTTTACCCAAAAGGCATTGAATGAACTTGATTATATGCAAAAAGTGGTGTCCGGGAAATTAAACTAAATCGTTTTATTTCTTTTCCTAAATATATTGATTAATAATATTCTCAAACAATTCCTGTTTACCGCTCGTTAACTCCAACTCACCATTACCTTGGGCCAAATCGTATAAATCTTCCAAACTCAATTTTCCATTCTCAAAATCTTTCCCTTTACCCGTATCAAATGAGCTATATCTTTTTTGACGAAGGTTTTCATAATCTGAAGATGAAATAATCTTATCAGCAGTCAGTAGGGCTCGTGCAAAAGTATCTGCCCCCCCGATATGAGCATGGAAAACATCATCAATATCCGTAGAGTTTCTTCTGATTTTAGCATCAAAATTAATTCCTCCGCCTTGTAAGCCCCCTGCTTCCAAGAATACTAACATGGCTTCAGTCGTTTCTTGGATGTTATTTGGAAACTGATCGGTATCCCAACCATTCTGATAGTCTCCTCGATTCGCATCCAGGCTCCCTAACATTCCGGCTTTCGCAGCTACCGCCATTTCATGTTGGAAGGTATGTTGTGCCAAGGTAGCATGGTTAACCTCAATATTGATTTTAAAGTCTTTCTCCAATCCATATTCACGAAGGAAACCGATGGCAGTAGCCGTATCAAAATCGTATTGATGTTTCATAGGCTCCATAGGCTTCGGCTCAATAAAGAAATTTCCTTTGAATCCTTGGCTGCGCGAATAATCTCTTGCCATAGCCAAAAATTGTCCCATATGATCTAATTCACGACCCATATCGGTGTTCAACAAAGACATATAGCCTTCCCGACCACCCCAAAAAACATAATTCTCACCTCCCAAAGCTATTGTTGCATCCAAAGCCAATTTTATTTGTCCACCCGCTCTGGCCACTACATCAAAATCAGGATTAGTGGCTGCACCATTCATGTATCTTGGATTGGAAAAGCAATTCGCCGTACCCCAAAGTAATTTAACCCCTGAAGCAGCTTTCTTTTCTTTTATATACTTCGTAATGGTTACTAATCTTTTTTCTGATTCAGCAAATGTTTTGCCTTCTTGGATTAAGTCAAAATCGTGGAAACAGAAATAATCGAAGCCCATTTTTGTAATGAATTCAAAAGCCGCATCGGCTTTATCCTTAGCTGCCTGCACTGGGTCTGAAGATTGGTCCCACTCAAAATTTTGGGTACCTGGACCAAAGGGATCCGAACCTTGTCCGCAGAAGGTATGCCAGTAAGCAATCGCGAATTTAAAATGATCGCGCATGGTTTTTCCTGCTACCACTTGTTCCGGATTGTAATATTTGAATGCCAATGGGTTATCAGATTCCTTTCCTTCAAATTTTATTTTATCAATACCTATAAAGTATTCTTTGTCTCCTATTAGTGCCATGATTGTATTTTAGTTATTTAATATAAGTTCTAATTCTTGTTTCCAATTTTCATATGCCTTGAGGTAGGGTTCTTTGTCTCTAGCAGGTTTAAATGTCATTACGTAGTCATTCTCCATAATGTATGACCCAAACTTTTCAAAATCGCCATCATGTAAGCCAGCGGCCCTAGCAGCGCCAATGGCTCCGGTGGTGTTATATAATTCTATTTTGGTTTCCATTAACGTTGCTATCGTATTGGCAAAAATCTCCGAACGAAACAGATTATCATTGCCAACGCGCATCACTTTAATTTTAATACCATCTGATTTTAGGATTTCCATACCATAAACAAAGGAAAAAGCTATTCCTTCCAAAGCTGCTCTACAAATATGGGCCTTGCTATGATTGTTAAGATTGATATTTAAAAATCTAGCACCAACCTCCTTATTATTCAACATTCGTTCAGCGCCATTGCCAAACGGAAGTATACATACGCCGTCTGAACCAATTGGTATTTCAAATGCTAGTTGGTTCATTTCCTTATAAGACGAAACTGCTAAATTGTTCAACAACCATCTGTATTGAATACCTGCTCCATTAATGCATAAGAGTTTCCCAATTCTAGGGTCAGTTCTCTTATTATAGTTCACATGTGCAAAATTATTCACTCGTGAACTTTCCTTTACTGACAAGCTATCAGTTACTGCATAAACCACTCCTGATGTACCCCCTGTACCAGCAACTTCGCCAGGGTTAAAAACGTTTAACGATAGGGCATTGTTTGGTTGATCCCCTGCCCTATAAAAAATTGGAGTTCCAGCAGCAATACCGCTTTCCTCTTCTCCTTTTTCGCTTACTGTAGATTGCAACCCAAAGGTTTCAACAATATCTGGAACCATTGCTTTGTTTATTCCATAATGATCTAAGAGGAAATCTGCAACATCATCATTTTTGAAATCCCAAAATATGCCTTCCGAAAGACCAGAAATGGTCGAGTTTATAATATCTGAAAATCGATAGGCAATATAATCCCCTGGGAACATGAACTTATGAATCTTACTAAATACTTCTGGTTCATTATCCTTGACCCATTTTAACTTTGAAGCCGTGAAATTAGCCGGCGAATTCAAAAGATGCTCATTGCATTTGGTTTCGCCCAAATCTGAAAAAGCCTTATTACCAGTTTCGACAGCCCTACTATCGCACCAAATAATTGCTTTCCTCAAAGGTTTTCCATCCTCACCTACCAAAACAAGTCCGTGCATTTGATAAGATATACCTATCCCCTTTATCTCTGATTTTGAAATATTTAATTTTGATTTGAGCTTAGAGATCGCCTTACATGAATACTTCCACCATTCATCAGGATCTTGTTCGGCCCAGCCATTTTTAATGGCCAACATACTCATTTCAGCTTCTGGTTCTTGAACTACTGCAATACTTTTACCCGTTGAGATTTCGACCAAAGCCGCCTTTATTGAAGAACTGCCAATATCCAATCCTAGATAATACATGTGCAAAATTTTTAATGTCGATGCAGAAAAAGATTTCCCGAACCTTATAAATGTATTACAATCTATGTTTTAATCCATATTTTTTTAGATAATTATCCTATTCAATAGAATGAGAATTTAAGGAACAAACCACAAACAAATCATTATAATCAATTGAATTACAAGTGATTACAAATTTTCATGATTTTACCAAAACTTTCGTAAACGCTTTCGTAATATTTTGCTCACAGCATCCCCCTTTTGAGTGAAATTGGATTTAATTCAGCTAATATTAAATAGGATTTCTTACGGCTTTTTAACCCCCCATTTTGTATTTGGTTCAGGCCCCATTTTAAAACTCAATTCGCCACCTTCTACAATTGCATCGTGTTGTATGTAACTCAAGTTATATGGCTTGCCATTCAAGGTTACCGATTGAATATAGGCGTTCTCCTTGGAATTGTTATTGGCAATCACCGTGAATACTTTTCCATTTCCAACATTCATTTGAACCTTATTGAATACAGGGCTACAAAGTTGATATACGGGATCTCCTGGGTTTGCAGGGTAAAAGCCCATAGCGCCAAACACATACCAAGAGGATACTTGTCCGCAATCATCATTACCAGGTAATCCTCCTACGTCATTAAAAAAATATTTAGCTAACATATCACGTACAACTTTTTGTGTTCTCCAAGGTTTACCTAAACTATTGTACATATATGGTGCATGCATAGAAAATTCGTCGCCTACGTAATACATATCCTTTTCAAAAAATTCATCAAGATAGTCTACCAACTTTTCTTCTCCTCCCATGAAATTAGCTAAACCAGGAATATCGTGAGGCACTAATAAGGTGTGGTTTTTATAATATACCTCCGTATCATGATCTGTTCCGCGAGCCCAAACACTAATACTTTTATCATATGGAGGAAGCCACTCACCATTTAATTTTTTACCACGAACTAAACCTGTTTCTTTATCCAGCACATTACTATACCGTTTTGAACGTTGCATAAAATCATCGTAATAATCATCTTTAGCCAAAGCTTTAGCCATTTGAGCAATACAATAATCATCGTAAGAAAATTCAAGTGTTCTTGCAACAGGTTCGCCATAAGCTCCATAAACATCAGCAGGTACGTAGCCAATTGTATTAAAGTCCTCAATACCAACTCGACCTGAAAAACCACGATCTCCTTTTTCATTGGCATTTTTCAGCATTGCTTCAAATGCTAAATCGGCATCAAAACCTCTTATGCCTTTTACATAAGCATCCGCAATAACGGCATCAGCATGAGTTCCCATCATAATGCTACGATACCATGGATTAGGCCATTTAGGTAACCAACCACCTTCTTTGTAGGCATTCAACATTCCGTTAATAATACTTGTAGTTTCCTGAGGCTTTACAATTACCCACAATGGATGTAAAGATCTAAACGTATCCCAAATTGATAAATCGGTATACATTTCGCCTTCATGAACCTTATAATCAAACGGGCTAAAATATCTACCATCTTCATCCAAATTACGTGGATTTACGAAACATTTAGTTAAAGCAGTATAAAAAATAGCTTTATCATTTTCGGCACCTTCGACTTGAATCATATTTAACGCTGCCTCCCAAACACCAGCACTCTTCGCTACCGCTTTGTTAAAATCAAAATCTGGAAACTCTTCTTCCATATTTGCTCGAGCTTGGGCTATATCAATCAGAGAGGTACCAACCTTCATCTTCACTTTTTCTTGATCCTTGGTGGCAAAGGTTACATATACCGCTTCCGCATCTGTTCCTTTAACCGCCATTTGAGGACCAAGTTTAGGGTCTAAATTCACTGGTTCAGAACATCTAAACTGCATCAAGGTCGAACCTGAGCCATCGTAATATTCTATGCGAATAGTATACTGCTCACCTTTAGTGAGGTTCATTTTATAGGTCTCAGTACCAGCTGCTCGATATATCCATTGATCTATCACCAATTTGTCATTTATATACATTCTTGTACCATCGTCTGTAGTTAATGCAAACGTATGTTCTCCCGTATGTCTCGCTACAAGAGTACCTGTATATCTCGCAGAAAAGAAATCAGCCTTAATTCCATCGATAGGAGCTTTCAACCATTCGTAATTCAATTTAGTATAATTTTCTAATCCAGCAGGTTCTCCTTTCAACTTATCGTTGTTGTAGTACTTTGCTTTGAACCCTTTAGGAACCAAATTGGCATCAACCACATTAGGCAACATATCTAAATTGTATACATCGAATTCCTTATCAAACTTCGCAACAAAATGACTTCTGAAATGACCAGCAATAACCATATAACCCTCGATCTCATTTTTCTCAGGTATCACCTTATAGTACCCAGGAACATACACCCCATCGAATACTACTGATGAAGACTTGGATTCTGGAAAAGTAAATTGGAAGAATCCAGTTTTAGAACCCGCAGTAAATTCAGCTTTTATATCGTAATCATCCAATTGCACGGAGTAATAGTGGGGCTTCGCAATCTCAGAATCATGACTAAATTTAGAAGCACGAGCGTCTGCATCTATTATAACTTTACCTGTCATGGGCATTATAGACATTGGTCCCCAATCACCAACAACGGCACCATTTGGATATCGTGTACCCCTAAAACCTTGAATTTTTTCTTGATCGTACCAATAAGGCACTGGAACCGTAATTACACGATCTGTCCATTTAGCCGTTTGTGGCGTCCAATGTGTTAGGGCTGATGGATTACCAACAATTGGAGACACATACCCTAATGGCTCTTCAACCTCTGTGACTGTTATATCTGCGATGCTTGGAGCGGTACCTACACGAGTATCAACATAGCCTAAATATTCTTTTTTGGGCCGTGGGTTCTCATTCTCTCGTGACTCACTTTTGTCCGTTTGTTCTTTACAGCTGAAACATACCAATAAAACTATGTAGATGGCTAAACTTTTAGGAATAAAACATTTCATACTACTTGATTTTTTCAATACTGATTATATTTTTTGAGATCAAACTTTCAATGGCTTCTTTATCATAGCCTATTTCCTCTAAAATATCTGCTCCGTGTTCGCCAATCATTGGAGACGGTCTTTTAATTTGACCTGGGGTTTCACTCATCGTGAATGGCACATTGGTCACTTTTACTTTGCCCGCTTTTGGATGTTCTACCTCAACAAATGTATTGTTATGAATGACCTGAGGGTCATTTTCCACTTCATTCTGATCATTTACTTTCGCCACCCATAGGTCAAGCCCAAGCATTATATCCAACCATTCCTCGGTGGTTTTGGTTACTGTAATAGCTTCTATGATTCCATGAATTTTATCCCTATCATCAAAAAGTACTTGTGGGTCATCGTACTGCATGAGTGAATCATCACCCAGTGCTTCCACCAGCTTCGGCCAAGGACTCATTGCGATAGTCAAATAACCGTCGCTTGTTTGGTACATTCCAAAAGGAGCACCGTTCCCTGGATGTCCTATTTTGGATTCCGGGCGTTTAAAAGTCTGTCCCAAATTCTGAATTGTAAAATAATCCTGCATTTGAAAGGCGATAGCCGATGACAATAAATTGGTCTTTATTTCTTGGCCCTTACCTGTTTTTTCGCGGAAATATAAGGCTGCCAGAATTGCATATACCGAGTTTAAAGCATTCACTTGATCACATAAAGCAGTTCCTAACGCCACTGGTCCATCAGAATTTTTCCCACTAGTCATGATAGCGCCACTCACACTTTGCACAAGTAAATCTTGTCCTGGCCTTGTCAGGTATGGACCATCGTCTCCCCATCCACTGGCAGAACAATAGATGATTCGCGGATTTATTTTTTTCAAATCTTCATAACCATAACCCAGTCGAGCCATTACCCCAGGGCGGAAATTCTCAACGATTACGTCTGAATCCTTAACCAATTTGTAGATGATTTCCTTTCCTTGTTCTGATTTTATATTTACCGCAAGTGAACGTTTATTTCTATTCCAAGCCATAAAACAAGGGGATTCATCCCCTGCAATCCATTGGTTGAAAAAGGTCATACCCCTGTAAATATCGCCACTACCATTTCTTTCGATTTTAATTACGTCAGCACCCAAGTCACCCATCATTTGAGTGGTATATGGGCCTTGTAACAATTGCGAAAAATCTAAAACTTTTACTCCTTCTAATGCTTGTTGCATGTTCGATTATTTTTTAATTCCATCAAAATATCTTGGGAGGCTTGTTAGCCCTCCATCTACCGTAATATCTTCCCCGGTAATAAATTTTGCTTCATCGGATGCAAGAAAAACGCCTGTCATAGCCACTTCCTTAGCTTCTCCCATTCGTAACATGGCGGACTGCCCAATGCTGTCTTTGAGAAACTGTTGACCCTCTTCCGCAATTCTTTTTTGGTTCAACGGAGTGAGAATTGCACCGGGAGAGATCGTATTGAAGCGAACGTTCTCATGGCCAAATTGTCCAGCCAGTTGATTGTTCATGGAAAGAATGGCCCCTTTTGCCGCGGCATATGCTGTCCAATTGTCCCAGCTTCTAGATGCCTGCACAGAAGATAAAGTAATAATACTTCCCGATTGCTGTTTGATCATATAGGGCAATGCTAATTTTATTCCTCTAAAAACACTTTTTAAATTAATATTCATCAAATGATCCCAATCTGACTCGGACATCTCCCGTATATCTCCCGAAATACCTACGGCAGCATTATTGACCAAAACATCTATTCTTCCGAATTCCTCTATTGTCTTATCAATAACAAACTGAATGTCCTTGGTTACACCCACATCACATGAATAACTTCTTGTTACCCCTCCATTCATTCCTAGCCTTTGGGATTCTTTGGTACATTTATCTGCATTGATATCGCACATAACTATCAATGCCCCCTCATTAACAAACGCCTGACTTATTGCTAATCCTATGCCATCAGCGGCGCCAGTTATAATAGCTACTTTTCCTTTTAAACGATTCATGTTATTCTTATTTTGTTAACCAATAATCTTCTATTTCTTCAAGCGTTTTACCTTTAGTTTCTGGCAGTACTTTTACCGCTAAGTAAATTGCTGGAATCATACAAGCCGCAAAAAACCAGAATGTACCATAGGGTTTAAGGTTTTCTAGAAACCAAGGTGTCATTTGCCCAACGAACGTAGTGCCGACCCAAACAGCCATGGTGGCGACGGACATTGCTGCGCCACGTATTTTCAATGGATATATTTCTGAAAGCAACACCCAAAGTACTGGGCCAAAAGAGAAGGCAAAACAAGCAATAAAGGTGAGTATAAAAGTCATTAACAAGTATGTATTGTCAATCTCAAAATAGAACAAGAATCCTATGATAATAAGTGAAACCATAATACCAATGACCCCATAGATAAGTAATGGTTTTCGCCCTAAATCATCAATTTTCCATAGGGCTATAAAAGTGAATAACACGTTAACAATACCTATTACAACCTGACCACCCAGTGCCTCTCCCAGTTGCAAACCACCTGCTTCCAAAATTCTTGGGCCATAATATATGATTGCGTTAATACCACTTATCTGACTTAACACAGCTAAGGAAATTCCTATAACCATAGCGAGTTTAAAAGGACCGGAAAAAACCATTTTGATACCCCCTGATTCTTTTGAAAGAACAGTTTCTACATGTCGGATTTCCTCATTTGCCTCTTTCTCACCAACAAACCGAAGTAATATACTTTTGGCCTGTTCTTTTTTTCCTTTCATAGTTAACCAACGCGGGCTTTTCGGAATTATAAAAAGTAACATAAGAAAGACTATGGCAGGTATAATTTCACTTCCGAGCATAGCACGCCAAAATTCAGAAACGAATATTTTATTTGTCATTCCTATGCTTTCCACTAATTTTTCTGATTTCGAAAGCTCTAACAAATATGCATTGGCAAAATAAGCGAACAAAATACCCAAGGTAATCGCCAATTGATAAAGGGCAACCAATCTACCTCGGTTCTTCGCCGGTGCAATCTCTGATATATATAAAGGAGACAACATTGATGCAATACCTACTCCTATACCTCCAAAAATTCTATAAATAACCAATCCGTTAAACGAACCCGATACCGCACAACCTATCGCGGAAAGCGCGAAAAACATTCCGGATATAATCAATATGTTCTTTCTACCATATTTATCACTGAGAACTCCAGCCATGGAAACACCAAGAATGGTTCCCAAAAGTGCGGAACTCACATACCACCCTTCCATAACAGTGTTAAGGCCGAATTGCGCTTTTACTAATCCTATAGTTCCAGAAATTATGGCGGTATCATAGCCGAACAAGAAGCCACCAAGTGCAGCAATTAAAGCTAAAAAAGTAATGTTGTTTTTCATCAGCGTAAGAGTTTAAAAGGTATTAAAATACCTTAAGGAAGTATTATTCTTTTAATAGGATGAATTTTGTTTCAAAATGTTCAATTAATAAAGGAGATGTTAATTGTTTTAATTCTTCACCAAGTACATTGACCTCAAATGCTTGTATTGCTCCAGTTTGATCAAGCAATTTTTGGATGTCTAATATGGCATGATCACCTTCCATTTCCCTTAGATGGAGAATTACACCATTAACTAAAGGAGAAGGTCTTGCATTCACAAGGAGTAGATTAGGTACATCCAAATCCATCAATGAGCGAGATGTTACTTCAGAGGTGGTTTTTGAATTTTTAGGAGGTATTACGCGTGCGAGCATTGGCACTCTGCTATCCCATCCGAATTTTGTGGCAAAAGAATTGGAAATGTTTGATGATGACGTAAGATAATATCGCCATTTCATCTCGCCTTGTTGACTAGCCCTAAAGTTGGTCGTCCAGTAATTATTGAGTACCCAAGAATATATATGGGGCTTTTCTGGTTGATGCTTATAATAGAACCTTCCGGTGTTAATATCACCAAATTGAACTAATGGCACATCGTTACTACTATATAAAATCTGTGCCTCATCATTTTTTACCGATGCAAAATTTTGTACTACGTTCCAATCTGCTGAAGTACCTTCTAATTGATTGATTCCGGGGCTTACAATACCTCCTTGAACATCAAAAGATAATTTGTCATTATCTTTCATTTTGAAAGGAAAAGCTATAAAAACGCCTTCTGGAGAAGTTACAGGAAGCTTGACCATATTGTAAGAAAGTTCAATTCTCTTTGAGGTATTGTAGAGTCTGATTTCCATGTCAACACCTCTCTGGTCCGCGCAACCATCGATTTTACCATTGATCTTCACGCTGTTCCATAAGGGTGCCTCTTTTATATTGGATATCTTGATATCCGATAGGCCAGTGATCGTTTTTTTGATGGGTACATATACTGTGTCTCTATTGGCGTTCGTGAGCCGTTCCATAGACTCCCGATTGTCAGGTTGCTCATATATAAACTCTCCGAGCATCATTTCACTTGAAGTATCCAACAACTCTTTTTTCAGCTCCTTGTCATATAGACTACTAATTACTCCTTTTTGTGAATCTACCGTCAGACGATAGTATTCATTTTCAAGAATTGGAGTAGATTTATTCGGTTGTATTACCGATTTTTCTTTTTCGCCTTTCAATATGATACGAAAAGTAGCATAGCCCATTGGAGGAACATCTGGCACCCAAAGGGTCCAGTTACTGCCATCGGCTCTACTAGATATAAGTTGAGCTTTGATATCGTTCCCTTTTTCGTCAAGTATGCTAAATTCACGATCACGTGGTAGCAATTCATGATCTATATATACATCTACCAACCCTGATCGTGTCCAATTTAAGGTATTAAATACAGCTATTGTGGGTACGTTGATTTTTGAAATATGCTCCTGCATAAGACCTAAAGCTTTTTCTTGAATCAAGCTGGATTCTTTAAAGGCGGTCCATGCATAAGCCGACTTTTGACCCCATTGAACAATTGAATTTTCCGAAAGAGGATCTCTAATACTCTCTGCAGCGCCAAATGTGTGCTCGTCATAAAACAACAATTCGTCATAGGCGCTTGTAATGTCCTTGTCCATATCTTCAGGCAGTTCGGTTCCCATAAAGTGGGCCATTGAAAGCAGCCCCATATTTGCGATCATTTGTGAATGAGTTGTCCTTGCGGCTTTGGTTTCATTGAAGGCAGTACCAAAGCCATCTGTCCACCAGTCTGGCCAAGCCACCTTATGCACAGGAAGGTTGTCACTTTCGTGCTGATCAAGATAAACCATAAACTCACTAGCCAGAGAAAGCTTCAGTTTAGGCCACTCATACTTCTCGTTCCATTCCTTTACAATATCACATGCCTTTGTAGATGGCGGTGAATTGTCGGTAACGTAACCTGAAAACTGAAAGGCAGTTTTGTCGTACGGATATCCCTTTTGTTCAAGTTTATCCAGATACTGGGAAAGATTGGCCCTGAACTGACCAAGTTCACCAGAGGTAAGACTCAATGCATTTCCATGCATGTAATGCTCACTGCGGTAAGCGAGTAGACGTTTGCCCGAATTTGACTCCCACCAAAAAGAGGTTGGTTTGTCAAAAGGCACTTGTGCCCGATGGCCATGCTGCCCCATCGTCAAATATTTGACACCTGTATTGTGATACAGGTCTATCATAGCCCATCCTATACCATTGACATCATTTTGCATTGCCGTTGTAACATCTATGCCCTTTTCTTTGAAATGGTTAAGAGTCTGTGTTTGAATGGCCAATGCTGTTTCATCAATGATTTCTGAAAAATTGAAAAACATGCCCGTCACTTCAATTCGCCCTTCTTTTATTCGTCTTAAGAGCCTATCTATCTGATTTTTTGGTCGACTTTTTAAATATTCACGAACGGTCCACCCTGCCTCGCAGGTCCACCTGAATTTGGCTTCATCCGGGTAATGATCTGTCTGATCGCAATAATCAAGAGCATAATCAATAAATCGTAAATGCTCTGCCAAAATCTCTGTCTGTGATCGAGTGTAACCGATATCAGTATGACTATGCTGAACAAGATGAATTGTCCATTCTTTAACCGGCTTTAGTTCGACCGTTTTCTCCGACACCGTTTTTTGTATTAAAAGTTTTGTTTTAACTGTTGTTGGTTGATCTACTTTTGGTACAAGAAACTCAATTTCATTTAATCCTGTCTTTAAAGCAATCTCTTTTTGATTATTCCCAACCCATATATTAGCACTTTCTGGTTGCCCCAGATGAACAAGGTTAAATAGAAGCGTATGGTAAAGTTGATTGTTTTCTTTTGCTACGGTATTTAATTGTTCAACAGAAAAATCGCTTTCGAGAGAACGCTTGAAGGTCATATACCACGCACTGCTATTATTATCCACACCATCTACTTTAATCCTTAATGGCTGACCTGGAGTTGTCATTTTGGTAGGCAATGTGAGTACAGCATATCCCATTTGGTCTTGATTAGCATCAATCATCGATTGATAAAAACTCAATTCTACTCCCTTTTCTCCTGTTCCTTGCCAGGTCTTTTGTATGTTGCTGGTAGGGTTTGAAAACCGAAGCAAGACCTTATCATTTACAGAAAGGTCAAAATCCTGACTTTGAGGCGTAACATTTATTCCATACAGCCAAATAAAGGATATTGTTTTTTCATTATAGGATTCAGGAATGGTCGTGGTTTCCCATTCCATAAAAGAAACATCCTTCGTTGCTCTTGCTAAATAGCAGTTATCGCTATAGGAATAAGGTGAAGGATAAGCAAAATTTACTCCTGCTATATCTTTTTTATATCCATTTAGGTATCCCTTTTGTGAAAATGAAATATTGGTGAAACACAATAAAAATATTGCTGTGTACAGATAATTTAAGTTTTTCATAATTGTAAGTGTTTTATTTGTTCGGTTATTCGACAATTACTACGGTCTCTCCATAAAATTTAGTAGCAATCAACATCTCACCTTCATATACTGAAAAAGTTTTTCGGGTCAATTGAATGCCGAATGTGCGATTATTCCAGTGAACATTGGTAAGGGTTGCTTCTCCAATATCTTCATGGTTAAATGGCCTAATAGTCAATTTATTTTCTTCCATTTTTACCCCAAAAGTTCCAAAAACAATAGCCTCCAACCCCGCGCCGGCCGAAATTTCAAGCGGCATCGAAGACCGATCTTGTTCAGGCGTATCAATACGAGGATTCTGTGGCAGGTATGGAAAATGATCAACATATCTGATATTACGCTTTAATACATCCCAACCTTTTCCGGCAAAACCTTTCTGGTACAAGTTGCGAGAAATGCGACCTGGCATACCAGCATATTGTCCGCCGCCGCCCCAATCAGAGTCAATTAAGTCCCAATGTACACTGTCTCTTCGGGCCATGGAATACACACCATATTTTCCAAGGAACTCACCTTCCTGTAAGTGGCTCACCAAACGATAGATTTGGTGATCAGGCAGAAAGTCGGTACCTAATAAATCGAACAAATGAAAGGTCCAAATTGTACCTTTTGTACCATCAGGATAATAATTATCAAACCACCCTAATTCTTCATTCCACATGTATTTATTTACCAGCCCTTTAAGTTTTTCTGCATCTTTAAAATAAGTTTCTTTTAACTTTTTTTCATTTCTTTTCGCAGCCCAATCGGACAGGGTATATAATAAATCAATAGTTAAGGTATTCGTAATTGGTACTGCATGATTATATCCATCAGTACGAATTTCAATTATTTTTTCGGTATTGTACCCTACATCTATTAATCCTAAATCATTGGTGTAATT